>ERZ857757.264-NODE-264-length-59456-cov-3.559486_pt1 | contig 59456 bp, 60 predicted proteins | sample MGYA00519764_ERZ857757 | MGnify/ENA primary metagenome ERZ857757 (study PRJEB31778, sample SAMEA3449359) | human gut metagenome | biome: human gut; feature: human-associated habitat; material: faeces | place: United Kingdom | collected 2010/2012 ...
GAACAAGGCAGATATCCTGCTGCAACTTTCCCTCCTGATCTTCCAGATAGACGCACATCTCTGGTGGAATATCCGTTCCATTATTCGGATAAATTTCCGCAACAATTCGGAACTTGCCGCAATTCATGACCAGCTTTTGTTCCATTATAATCAGCCTCCATTTTCCACACTCTGATAGTCAATGAAGATACTCTCATCCGTTACAACCGAAATATATTTCCGGAATATCCTCAAAACGTCTTCTTCTGTTAGGTTTTCTTCGCCATCCGGAATAGACCACGGATAGGACGGTTCATACAAAATATAGTGCCTGTTGCCGAAATCCAATGCGACAGAGACGCTCAAATTGATAATCTCATACAGGACGTGAGCCAAACAGGTTTCTCCGCAATCACCTTCCAGATTGTTGAAATCTTCCATATTCAAGGATTCAATCGTCCATCCTGGATGTTCTTCATTCAGATACTCTTCAACCCTGCGCAGCACTTTCTCATTCATCGCCGCCAATTCCATTAACCGCTTCGGCGTGGTATGAATATCGTCCACGCAAAACCCAAAGCCATTCGTCGTCCAGTAATGATAACTCACAATCATTCGCTCCTTTCCTGTTCCGTGAAGTGATACATGACCTGCTTGTAATCTTTCGGTCGCTTTCCCGTCAACTCGATTTCGCAGAACGCCCATGTTCCAACCTTGTCATAGTCCGGGAAGCAATCATGGTAGTCACCACCGCCGCGACCATTTCCGCAAGCAGTAAGCAGTGGGAGCGGATGAACACACATATCATAGTCGTATCGTTTCTGGTCAACTCGCCCATTCTTATATCTCTTCGTCCAAGTTCCGCTTTCATGCCACTGATTGCGCTGGATGTATTCCTGCATGTCGATATAGGTCTGGTTTGTGTGGTTGACCAAATAGCGACGGCGATTTTTCATGGTCAGGTGTCCGTATGGTTTGGGATAAATCCGGGTTCTTTCCTCGTTTTCGCCCCATACTGCGCGATAAATTTCCATGAACTGATCTTCTGGAATATCTTTGCAATACTCACCCTCATACGGCTCGTCGGAATAGTCTCCAATCCATGCGACGACCGTAGGCTTATGCCAGATCTGCGTGCAGACTGCATTGACAAAGTCGTTGCCGATGTAAGAATGCTCCATCAGCTTCAATCCATTGCCATAAAAATGAGAATACAAAGAATGAATCGTACCATCCTGAGAAATCAACGTCGGCATATAATACTGTCCCATAAAATCCTCCTTAAACAGCTCTTCTTTGCGGCTCATAACCGTGCGCTCTGCAAATTTGTGCTACTTCCGCATCAGTGAGAATCCTGTTAACGCGAATAGCGCCAGAGATAATCCATTCACCCAACATTTTGGGGTTGGTCTTGTAGCGATAGAATCCATCCTCTGGAATATGATCGAGGCAAGCCTTCTGCGGATTAAATCTTGTGCCGCGCATCCCGTTAGCTATTGCCTCCGGCGCATAGGGAACCGAATCTGCGTATTCCACCTCTGCCCAAACGGTATCCGGATGCATGGACACGATGTTGCCCTCCGCATTCTTCCTGCCGATATGGGTAGCCAGTGGGATATCCGAGCAATGCCAGCCTGGGCGATAGGCGAGCCCTTTGCCCAGCTTTGCCTTGACCTTACCGGATGGTAGGCGTTCACCCGATTGAGCTTGCAGCCATACGCCAAGCGGCACTTCTTGATTTGACAGGACATAAAGTGGATATAATCGACCACTTTTCAATCGAAAAAGTTTGTAGGCGGTTGCCATGACATTACCTCCAACCAAAGGCAGACATCAGACGTGCGTTGCTGCTGTACTTCGGCTTTCTCAGACGTTCTACAACAGTTCGCGGGTCATCAAAAACGGAACTGTGAAGGTAGGCGTACTCTCCGGTACTGTTCAGCCTGCGAATAACAAACCGATTCGTTCCGTCATGATGAGAGCAGGACAATTCCACATTGCCGTATGCACTTTCTTCGATGGTGATGTAATCCATCTTGCTGACCATCCCATAGATGGCGTCTTCCAACTTCTGAAAAATCTTACCGCCGGCATGATGACCATCCCAGAGTTCCAAATCTGCCGCGACAACCCAGCAGGACGGAGACTTCTTATCAAGCATACGGATGTTTTCCATCAGGTTATCCCATTCGTCATCCATCTCCTGATAAGCAAAGGAGTACGCCTCGTCATCAGTAAAATCGTCGGCAGTTCTGCCGTCGTCGTCAATTTCTTCCATGACCTTTTTCACATTTTCAAGATCTCCATACAGTTTCCAGAGATTATTCGTATAAATCAACATATTGTCAACCCTCCTTACCACCAGCCGATAGCTTCTGCAAGACGAGCGCTGTTGCTGTATGTTGGTTTGAACAAACGCTCAATCTTTGTTCGCAGATCTTCAGAAACGGAACTGTGCTCATAAGTATAGGAACCTCTCTTATTCAAACGGCGAATTTTGGATGTATACACGCTATCGTGATACGTACACTTCACCGTCACATTCCCACGCCTGTCCTCGTTAATGGTGACAGAATCCATTCCGAGCGTCATTTCCGTGATTGCCGTATACAATCGGTCAAATATCTTGCCGCCAGCATGATGAACATTCCATAACCCAAGATCCCCTTTTGCAATCCAATAAGACGGCGACTTTGCATCCAGCTCCCGAACGCACTCCATCAGATATTCCCAATCGCCGAGAGCCTCATTGTCCGCAAACTCATAGGCTTCTTCGTCTGTGAACTCAGACGCTTTCTTCTTATGATCTTCCAGCTCTTCCATAATGCTCTTGGTGTAATCAAGAGTGCCGAAACGAGTCCAGATATCATCTGTGTAGACAAACATATCATCAACCATCCTTTTCTTTGCGCAAACGGAGTGTAAAAGTGTTCTGTTCCTCATCCCAGTAACCAGTAAGAACAAACACGCCGCCAATATAAGCAAGCGAATCTCCGCGAATTTTCATAATAGATTCACTGTCCGTTCCACATTTACGAACGCCAAGACAATAGATTTGCACCTCCTGATTTTTGAAATCCTGAATGCTCATTTTTTCCAAACACTGATAGATATTCAAAATGTCATACGCCAAATCGGATTCGTAAGAAACAGTGTTCTGCTTGACCGCCTCAAAGACAGGCTGGAGGATATAGGCGTTGAAATAAAACAGTTCCTCCAAACGTGTTGCGCCCTGCTTAATTTCCACCACAACCTTCGTATTCACGGCTGACCCTCCCCAACATATTCCTCGATATAACTTTCCTCACCCTGATCGCCCCACACGATAGCGGGAAAACGAACGCGCTTACCGCATTTTGTCAGCCATTCCGACGCATAATCGGCGATAGGCCCAATCAGTTCCATATCCCACGGCAAATTGCAATCCTCCGTAAGAAGTTTGCACAGTTCATACACCTTGGCGTCAATCTCGTCGATACGAGCGCACTGTTCCGACGAAAGCTCAAGCTCCTCACGCATTTTCAGCACTCCTTTTTTCTTCAATATTGAGAATGAACTTTGCGGCTTTTTCCGCACGGGATGCCGCGCCGACGACAAATTTATTGTCACCCTTAAGAACCCTGAGCCAGCTTTTGATATATGCCGCCGTGTTGGCAAAGCTGGATTCTGTATCCACGCCCAGCGTATGAAGAATCATAGCGCTGCCCATTTCCGCACAGAGTTCTTCCTTGCTGTATTCCGTGTTTCCGAAATGTGCGTCTTTTTCAATCCGGTTCAGCCGTGACTTATGCCCGGTAGAATGAACCGCCTCATGGAACGCGGTGGAATAATACTCTGCCGTACTCTTGAACTGAGCGCGTTCCGGCAGACAGATGCGGTCAAACGATGGAGAATAGCAGGCGCGGTCGCCGCCTTCTTCCAAACGGATATGCTCCCTGTCCAGATATTCCAGAAACGTTTTATCTGCCAGCTCCACAGGCTTCACGCCATTGGGCAAGGGTTCCGGTTGAATGACGGGTTCCATAACGCCGCCCTCATTTTTCTCCACCTGCGAGATATGGAACACGCGGTTCCACTTGATTTTCGGGACGGATACCATAACGGGACTGCCGTTCCCATCCCGTTCCACATTGCCGGAATCATCCTTCTTCGGAAAGGTCAAGACACTCCACCACACATTGAGCGAGGATTTCTCTCCCTTCTTGACATGAGCACCTGCCGCTTGCCACTGTTTGAAGGACGCCCATTCACCCGGCTGACCGAGAATAATCTGGTTGAGCAGAGAATAGGGCTTTCTGCTGACGCGGTTATATGCGCCTATGCCGTTGACAGAAACCCAAGGCTGCTGCCACGGAACGGTTCCGTTTTCCAGCGCAGCAATTACGCGATTGGTGATCTCCTGATAAATGTCAACTTTCTGCTCCATACAAATCCTCCGTTTCTTTCAACCATGCCTCTACTTCTTTCCATGTCTGGAATGCCATGGTGCTGTACGCACCGAAGAAATGCCACCAACCAGAATGAGATTCCAGCTCGTCATAGTGGTAGCCGCGCTCCTCCATCTTGCGAATGAGACGCATGGTTCGGTCACTGTGCCGCATGTTTGCCATGCCTCCTATCCAGCTCCGCAATAACCTTGTGCCCATCCAGACCACCGGAATACTCCGTGAAGGTCTGACTGCGAATAAATTCTTTTACCTGCCGATAGCGGAACAGCTCATCCGGTTTAGCATGTTCTGCTTTGCGGATCCGCTTTTTCAGCCGGACATAATCCTCCACCGCTTTGGCGCACACTCCGCAAGCCAGATTGCGAACCCCTTCATCACATACTTTCATGACAATTCCTCCTTTTCGGTTTTAATTGGGGCGATATAGTGCCGATTTGTTCCGGGTCGAGCACTAAAAGAGAGAGCCAGAAATTCCGGCTCTCCGTGTTTAATGTTCAATTCCCATTGGAATTTGCTGAGTAAGCTCCCGAATGGGTACGGTTGCGCATTTCGGGATTGCCTTACGGAGCTTTTTTGTTTCCGCCTTGGCAGAAAGATACTTCATCTTGAGCTGTGCAAGTTCTTCATCAAGAGCGGTTAACTTATCCAGCGCCGCATGGTATTCTTCGACCTTGGCGTTAGCTTCCGCAATCTCCTGTCTGCACTTCATCTCGGCGGCTGCGGCTTTGCGGTCTTGCGCTTTCATGGAGTAGATTTTTCCAGCGCGAGCCCTAGATTTTTGCGTGATTTCTTCCGGCTGAGGGCCAAGCAATTCCAATATGCGGTAATATCCATATCCGGAGAGTTTGGCAATCTCTGCATTTGAGTATCCCATTTCACGCAACTTTCTAAGATGCTCATCGCGTTGCTCCATAGAAGAAAACCCACGCAGCTTTGCATCTCGTGTGTAGCGAGATGTTTTGCCATCATAACCAACTGATTGTGCAAATTGTAAAACCTTTTCCCGAAGAGGAGCGGAACAAGTTTTGATTCCTCCCATAATATTCCAAACATAACCCTCAGAAATTCCAAAAATTTTCGCAATATCCGCAGCAGTATAGACCTCTACGCCGGGAAGTTTTTGAGGTTCAAAACTTTCCCACTTCTTTGAAATTGTATACATATCGAATACCTAACTTTCCAAATGTCACCATTTCCAAACTGACAGGCAGAAATGTTATGCGCCTTCATCGCTTAAATTCTTCCTCTCAGACATTCCGGGATGTGCCGAATCGCATCGTCAATGCACATACGAATATATTGTTCCTTTGCGACCTTCGCATTTGCGCCAACAAAGCTGGCTTCTCCACAGATGCCATTGACAACCATACAGCCGTTCCGTTTTTCGATTTTTTGTACGACTTCACCGCCGATACCGCACACCAGTTCGGCTTTGAAGTGAGACCCATAGGAGGACAGCATGTGCCATTCATTGCCCATCTTGCGAATCTCATAAATGCCGGTGTTCATCATGCGGTGACGGAATTTTTGCATAGCAACCTTCCCGTTCGTCGCGTCGATGGTATCCACGTACTCACGGCTGATCGTATCGACGATACGAAACCGCTTATAACTCTGCCACTTTGCCATACTGCCGACCTCCCACTCCGAAGAAACTCCACACAGATTTCCGAATATCCATGGGCATACCCTCTGCCCAATCGAGTACACGCTTGCGCTGTTTGGACTGAATGCCATTGAACCGCGCATAATATGCCTCGCCGTGATAGTTATAGCGCTTCTCATAGCAAGACACGGTGATGGTTTTGCCGGACTTCTGGATTTCGCAGAAAGTCTCGCGTTCAAATAGACCCATAACCGTACCTCCTCAATCGTCCTTGCCGTCATAGGCAAAGTAGCCGTCACATTTGCGGATTCCGCAACGGCGGAGTTCATCGAACAGAATCTTTCGTGCCAGATGGATCCACGTATCGAACCAATCGTCCTTGAGGATCCCGGCAGTGCAGAATGCCCCAAGTGTAGACGTTGCCCCATACAGTTCCGAAGAAGCGCCACGCGATTCTTGCCCATGGCATTCCACCATGATTTCGATATAGTCGGTTAAATCAACTGCGCACCGGTCTGCCAACTCCGTCGGTTTCGGCACATCAGCCGTCAAGTTTTCTTTCAGAAATTTCTGCATTTGCGGCTTGATGCGATTCTTAGTCGCATCATAGTTAAACGGTTTCACAAGGTTATACATTTTTACTCCTCCTTACTCATAAACCTGCGGATTCTCCAACTGCCGTACTCGGCGAACCAACAATTTCCGACCACACCAATGCTCAGAAGCGATGGTTTCCGCTTCTTCTTGCGTGTTAGCCAGAATGATGATAGGGTCATAGGTTTCCGCATACAGCGGGTAAGCAATGAACATATGCTTGCCGATGGTTTTATAGCAATCCTGCATGAATTTTCCTCACCCTCCTGACAACCTTCTTCCGCCTGCGAATCTGAGGCTGCGCATGTGCCAATTCACAGGCATGGACAAACTCCGCATCTTCCAAATCGTCACAGATACACACGCCTATGACTGCAAAGAAGAGAATGGAGGTGCCAGTGATTACACCTACCTTGAGGATAAAGGATGTGAACATCCAGAACATGCGCACAAATTCCGGCTTCATTCTGCCTCATCCTCCAGCCAGTGCTCCCAGATGTTCCCGTCGGGCGTCTCCACATAAACAATGCCGTCATCTACCCAGACGACAGATTTTGCCGGATTTGTCCAGCACCACATCGTCCACATGCCCAACGCGAACGCGCCCATAATTGCCGCCACAACACAAATCAAAGCGACAAGTTCCTGAATATCCTTGCGCATACTTATACCCCTTTCACGGTAGTCGTGACAGTGCTCATACCTGCAACGACTCCCACCACTTTTTCCCACCAATACCAACAAGTCCGCAATAGCGCACAAATGCGTTGATGTGGCGCATAGTCGTCGCCGAATAGCCAGACCAAAGGCGTTTGATTTTTCCGGTCGTGCGGTCAAACTCCGCAACGTCCGTATTGTAGGAGCGGAGAATCAGGCGGTTGCCTTCTTCCAGCACAACCGCCTTGTGATAGAAGGATTTGCGCCCATCGACAGGGCGAAGATAGAATTTTCCCATACAAAAGCCTCCATTTTCGTACAAAAATAAGAGGTCATTTCAACAGAAACAACCTCTTTCCAAACCGCACAGATTAAGCCTGCACGCCGTTCGGTCTGCGCCCATTGTACGCCGTCACCATATAGCGCACAGGGTCGCCCAATGAGCGCATGTAGAGTTCCGCCCCTCCATACACATTGCAGATATAGACAGGACGGATTTTCTTCATGTCTATCACTGCATATCGCCGCACATCTGCCGGATGGGTAGACTTGCGGATCACATACGGGTCGTACAGGTCAAGCCGTCTGCTCATGCAAACACCTCCTGTACATTTCTGGCAGAATCTCCGCATTTTTGAGCGAACGAAAATCCATATCGTCCACACAAAAATTAGACAGACTGCCCGTATTATTACACAGCATTCCGATAATTCCGCCGCCTGCATAGTACACGTCCACTTCTTCCGACGTGTCATATGTCCGAACGGTTACGGTAATGCCTGCCGTTTCCCCAAAGTGCCCCTGTTCCCAGAACAGAATGCGCCCAAGGGTTCCCGGCTGGAGGCGCTGCATGTCCGCTAACGCCTCCACATTCGTAGAAATCACAGATTTTCACCTCCTAGGGCATAGTCTGCCCATATAAAGGCACAGATTTTCCGCGCCCTTATATGGACAGGCATAACCGCACAACACAAAAAATTCCGTATTGTACAGTCTGCCCGTCACCACAGACGGAAGATAGGCTCTCGTATACATTGCACGCCAAACGGGACGACTCCCGAAAGGCGCAGAAACCGCCGTATAGACCTGTCGCGTCTGCGCAAATTCCGCGCATAACGCCGGCAAATGTCCGGTATCTTTGTATAGACGTGTGCCTATGGAACCGTCTATTCCATCGACCCAAAGTTCGACTCACGCACAGCCTGTCACAAGGGACTGTCACTCCCGTACTGTGCGCGTTAGGTGCTACGCAGTTTTGCCCCAAATTTCCGCATTTCGTATGCGTACTGGATAGGGCGTGGGCAATTCCACACTTGTTACCACTTCACCAAAGCGCCCATATCAACGCCCGTCACGTTTATTTCAGACCTGCAAATTCGCAAGGTTTCAGGTTGTCCGTCCTCACTTTCTGCAAGGATAATATACCGCGCACCCTTGCAGAATTTCGGACGCTCACAGAAAAGCCAGCCGCCTTCATAGGCGTCCAGCGTGGGATACATAGAACCCACTATCCGACGCGCAGATTTTCCGCTTATCGGCTTTTTCGCTGGAGTGAAGTAACACTCCATCCCAGTAAACGTATTTTGTGTTTCATAATACGCCATCGCATTCCAAAGACGACGCATCCACTTTTTATTACGCTTCCAATTTTTCATATTACCAACACCCTTCCTTTTTCGGGCGCTGATATAGACGCTTTGGTTGCAAATCAGATTTTATTTAACTACTTGGTCAAGCTGGTCGATTTGAGAATACACGTTCACCGAACGTCGTATTCTTGGAGTGCAGACACTTCCCCAAGCTAAAGTTCACGTTCACCGAACGTCGAACGCCTGCACAGGTTCACCCATCAGACAAACTGACTTTTCATAGCCAAAGAGTCAATCTTCTTTGCGTGAAGTGGTGTCAAAGTAAGTCTTGACAACCTTGCACAGGTTGTCTTTGTGTCACTTGGTGGTTTTATTATTTTTAGAAGGCTTTTCGGTGACAGGCAGTTCCTGTTCTTTTGCCTTTTTTTCTTCCTTGGACAGCTTGTTGATACGCTGCTTGATACCTTCACCGGTAACATAAGCCCGCAATGCAGGCAAGCAGGCTTCAAGGAACTTTTCGGGGGTATCCACATAGGCAGACACCGCGCCTTCTGCCTTGCTAATTTTAGCAAGAACAGATTCAACATGTTCCGTTTTCAACGCCATTCCGTCATGATTGACGATGATAGCGTTGAACATGTCCTGCAAAACGCGCTTGCATCCGCGCTTTGAGAATGTTTTTTCGCCTTCTTCCATCTTGCAAGCTGTCACATCAGAACGCTTGCTTTTCCATGTGTTTTCAAAGGCAAACACATAATCTTTTGCCTTTTCTTCAGACAGTTCCGTCATGCTGACGAAGCCGACGCAATATTTTCTTGCAATCTCTACCAGCTGTTCCCAGTCGGTAGACGGTTCGCAGGCTTCACGTTTTTTCGCCTGTTCAGCCGTCAGTTCACAAGAAATAAATTCTTTGATGAACCGATAACCTTTGATAGGCGAATCCAGCAAAGACAACGTTTTTGTGCCTTTAATCTCTGGACGCTGAGCATCCGCCAACATGTTTTTCATGCCGTCGCCATGTTCAGCGGAATCAATCCAGTATGCAATAGCCGCTGTATTGATAGCCGCTTGATATTTTTTCTTTGCACTGTTCAAGGTTTCTTTCTTTTCGTCAGAAACTTTGACGCTTGCCGCTTTGGCAAATTCGCGGCTTGCAGTGGAGACCTTATCAAACATAGCGTCCAGATTTTCGTTCTTGATAGCAATGTACTTCATAGTATTTTCTTCCTTTCACAGTCGAATTTTTTCTAATGTCAAATTCTGAAAACCTGTACAAGGCTGTCAAGACCTACTTTGACAGTGTGGGCGTAGGGTATACTGCCGCATTGTTTTAGCTTTATCACAGTGGCATATAGCCACACAGTAATACCCACTTTCCCCAAAGGGGAACAAGGTTCTACGCAATGCCCACTTGATACATAACACAAGGTAGTATTTGCCTATGGTTCGTTGCGTCTGCAAAGCTCTACACTTATCCCCGCGATTTAGACGGGTTGCCCTGTTAAGGGTGTAGCCATTGTGGGCGTCATTTGCTCTATTTGAGCATCAGCCACTTAACACAACGAGCATAGCTCAAACTTGCTATGTGTTGCATATCATGCCCCTTTTTGTTGCAGGGGCTACTGCTATGCGGTTGTCAAGGTGCAGGGGATATATCGTCGGCTACTTGCCTTTCGGCTTGTCGCTTTCGACATTGACAAGGTAACACGAAAACGGCGATTTACCTGAAAAAGAAATAAAATCAATTTAACATAACTGTATTTTACGTTGAAAAAGTATAGCATACTTTTAGAAACCATATGCCTGTCATATAACTAGATGAAACTCTCTTTTTGAGTTCGACACCAATCGAAGCAAAACCGCACACAATTTCTATGGCGGTTATGACACTATCGTTATTCTTATATAGCATTCTAATCCAGAAACCGCTCAAGTAATGTGCTATGTATTACAGGTGTATGGATTACGTTTGTTCTATGCTTTACCTCCAGCCAGAGTCCTCCAGTAGAAACTCAAAAAAGAGGTACATACTCTTATATTGTCCTGCAAAAGTTTTTTCAAAAAGTTTTATTTTACCCGGAACGTTTTTTGAAAAATCGCCCCAATTATAGGTGTAACGACAACATCAACAACACCAGCAATAACAACAGCTTATAGTAAATTGATTTAACTGAGTAATACAATAGATTGATTTAGTAAGATAAGTAAGATTGAATAAGATGAGTAAAACAACAAATAGTTAATATTTATGTGAGTAAGGTTTCAATAGATACTAAATACTAAAACTAACCTGTACAATATATTGATTAAATGTTTATTTGTCTATTGATTTAAGTATGTAAATAAACAAATATGATATATTGAGTTAACAGTATAAAGTAGACTCTATATATTGTATTTAATTATTACTCTATTAAACGACTGGAGGATTTGAAATCATGACGATGTTTGATGCGCTGACCCGTGGAATGAACTGTGACGAGGCGATGGCCGCGATCCTGAAAGGCATGTGCGATGCCGTTGCCAACGAGGTCGGCAAGACGGAAGAAAAGCCTGTCGAGCCGGAGAAGGAAAAGACTCCCACCGAGAAGCCTGTCGAAGAGAAGAAAACCAATCTCATCACGGTGGCGTATACCGAGAATGACGAAGATTCAGATGCGCATGTCATCTTTCCGACTGATGTAAGCGACGCGAAGGCTCTGGCGGAGGTGACTTATGCACTGGCGTATGCTATCGGCGATGTGATCAGTAAAGGCTTGAACGCAGATCGCGGGGCTGTTGCCAACGAGATTCTGAAAGGAATCACCAAGGCGTTGATTAGTGATACGCTGAATAGCTTGCTCCAATGAGGTGCTGCGCATGAGTGAATTGTACAACGATATCTCCAATGCACTGGAGGCACTTCATGACGCAGAGCGTCGCGGTAACGGAATTCCCGGAGCGAGAACGCGGCTTTCCAATTTGCTGTTCAACCACGTCTCCGGTATTCTGGAAAACATGCAGCGCGTCGATGAGGCTGAAAAAGAACTGAACATGCTGCGCCGCGACATCGAATCTTTGCAAACTGCGCTGGATGACGCTGACGCCCAGTACAAAGAGCTGAAGGCTTCGATGGCCTCACACAAAACAAAGTGAGGTGATGGGAGTGACGAAAGGCAGTATCAATTTTGCATACGCTCCGCTGAGCGATGAGGTAGTCGTTAAGACGTAGATCGAACAGAGGGCGAAACTCGCGCCTATTCGTGAAACCTCCGGGAGCATCATTGATGCAGCCGATGTTGCTCCCTTAATCGAGGACATCATTTGCTTGTACATTGATTTCGACCGTCTGCTTGCGGTTACGAAGTTGTCACAAAGTGAACGTTTCGTGGTCGAAAAACTGATGGAAGGGTATTCGATTGTTGACCTATCTGAATCCTACGGCGGTACACGCCAAGCCTATGGAGGTTACTACCGCCGTGCAGTCCAGAAGATCATCCGCGAGTACAACGATCAATGGGCATATTGGCACGGAGAACTGCAGGCAAATGAGAACCCTCAGTACTGTCTGTGAATTTTATGCCAGAATCGCTTCGTATGCTGCTGATGAGGATTTTATCCACCACGCTGTCATCAAACGATTCTGGCACGGAATACTCCTACGTTGACAAGGAGTCTGGAAGAAATGAGATTGAGAAGCGATGTCGAGGTTTATGCATTTGAACGTGCGGTTCAAAAGAGCCATGGCACTGTGTGGCTGATAGGCTCTGACGGGAGCCGCTTCAACCTGAAGTCGTTTATCTCGCGGTACGTTGCATTGGCGCTTCTGATTCAGAACTGCAACAACGATTTAGAATTGTTCTGCGACAATAAATCGGACGAGGCAAACTTCTTCGAATTCTTCCGCGATAATCCGGGTGTGCTTGGAGATTCGCGAGAGGAGTTCTGGCAGGATGTGTGAGGGTTGTAAATATGCCAAAGGACAATGGTGTCAGTTAACCGCAGCGATGTGTCTGCCAAGTAAAAGTGCTGGAGGCTGTGCTTTCTATAACGCCGACTTGAGCGGGAAGAATATCTGCGGCAACTGCGAACATTTCATTGGCCCAAACGGTGACTGGGGGTTGTGCTGCAGGGCTGACTACTATGCGCTGCCAACTGCAGTCTCTAAACCATGCAAGCGTTTTTCAAGAAGCGCGGTTCCATATAGCCTTTGATTTCAAAAAGTGATCTTGTTTAATATATACTGAGGGAAGGGATAACGTATTGGCAACAGGATATAACATCCTCCAGCCCAATGGCACGGTAAAGAAGGTGAAGGCATCTTGTCTGGATGAACGCATTCAGATTGTCAAAGACCTTCTGAACGAATGGGCTTGGTATTGTGAGAAGAATTGGGTGGGCATTACAAGTTCTAATCCGTATTCTCCAGAGAACAAAGTCAAGATGTTCCTTTCCAGTTTAGGATACTTTTTAATCATGGGCAGCGCTGACGATATAGTGACCGACTACAAACAGATTATGAATGGGAAGCGAGAAATTCCTGTATCGTCTTGCCCATCCTTTGTAGAAGACACTGTATATAGCGGCGTACATGTGAACAGAAATGATATGCTGATGAGAGCAGAAGATGATTGCTTTCGCGGTATGATGGAGTACGCAGACAACAAGGCTGAAAAAAGATACGGCGTGAAGCCGCAAAAGAAAAAAGCGAGCCGAACAAAGCTAGACAGGAGCATGAGTATCCGCCGCGACAACGGCGTTAAGGAGCTCATCCCTGCGGTTGTGGATACAGAGAACGCTTTCTCGTTTCTTGGAAACCGATACAGGATCATTCCTGAGCAGTACGACAAATACAGTCCCAAGAAAACGAAAGCTGGCGAACTCTACGATATGGACACAGTTTACTGCGCGGTTGCTGCGTCCGGAGCCGTTCAGTTCTATGACGCTGAACTAGAACGCATTCCTGATGACGCTATCGAGTGTCAATGATTTTCGGAATCCTCTCATGGATTCCTTCGGGGCAGTGGCCGAGTGGCTTAAGGCGGGAGTCTTGAAAACTCTTGACGGGCAACCGTCCGTGGGTTCAAATCCTACCTGCCCCGCCAAAGAACGTACCGTGCGAAGAGCAAGAGGGGCTCTTCAAGTCTATAGCTGATTTCGGGTGGTTAGCTCAGCTGGTCAGAGCGTTGGTCAGCGCAACCGAAGGGCGTCGGTTCGAATCCGGCACGATCCGATTTCAGCAATCCTTCCCTCAAGGCAGAACTGCTAAAGATGCAGACTTTGCTTGGCCTTCGGGTACGGGACAGGAGCTGCCGCTGTCCGAGAACAAGCACTATGCCGACATGACGGAATTGGCAGACGTTTGGGACTTAAAATCCCATGGGTTATCCCGTGCGGGTTCAAGTCCCGCTGTCGGCACCATGATCCAGTTGGTCAGGTGGCTGCACACGGCTGTACAGCGTGCGACCTCGGTTCAAGTCCGGGCGGCTGGTCTATAAAAAATAACGGGCGATAATGATTTACCAGGTGTCCGGAACCCTGGGTTTAGAGGGGTGTTCGAAGCCCGCTTCCCTCAATGTGCAGGGTCGCTCCCTTCCGTGGTTGTGCTTAAAAGCGCAGAGCCGGACGGAACACAAACCGATAGCAATTGCGACACGACGGAGAGCAACGCCGATAAGTCCATAATGAGAGGACGCCACGGTGCAGGGCAACAGACATTAAGAGCTGAAAAACTGCACTCCGTTTCTGGAGACGTGGCCGAGTGGTTTATGGCAGCGGTTTGCTAAACCGTCGTAGGGAAATTCTCTACCGTGTGTTCGAATCACACCGTCTCCGCCAGAGCCCACCGGTGCTGCGGCAGCCATAGCGGCGACAGGTCTGCCATGCGTGGCAAGACGGCTTGGTGAAAGCTCGCACTTTGCGGAGTGAATGAGAAAGGCATCTTTTTTACCAATCATTGCCGAGTCGCCAAACGGCAAGGCACGGGACTTTGACTCCTGTATTGCTGGTTCAACTCCAGCCTCGGTAGCCATGATGTGCGATTAGTGTAGAGGTAACACGTCAGCCTTCCAAGCTGAAATCGTGGGTTCAATCCCCATATCGCACTCCAATGTGCGGTGCCCAGACCTGCACAAATAATAAAGACAAAAGGTTGAAGATCATGTTTTTGAAGATGGTGAAGATGTTCTTCAGCGCTGCGAGGATTGCCGGCCTCTATGAGGCGGATGGCAATATGGAAGAGCTGAAGAGACGGGTGTTTGATTTGGTATGATCCAAATCTCACCGGATAACGAGAACGTGGTGTAATGGTAACACGCGTCGCCTGGGACGACGAGTAGCGGTTCGAATCCGACGTTTTCGACCAGAAAAATGAAGGAGTCTTGAGATGAAATTCGGAGATGCGATTGAGGCAATGAAGTGCGGAGCACGTGTGCAGCGCAGCGGGTGGAACGGTAAAAACCAGTATATTGAACTAGCAAACTGCATCAGCTACATCAACAGCCGAAACGAAATTGTCAACTGCGAACATGACGCGATTGGGAATCAGGCGATTGCGTTTGTTGGAACCGGCGGCATACAGATGGGCTGGCTTGCGTCTCAAGCAGATATGTTGGCGGCAGATTGGAAAATTTGCGAGTGAATAACGTGGAGTGCCTGAAGCAGTAGCCAATCTGCATCGGATTACATCAGTATAAAGCGAAGGCACATGGGAGTAGTTGAGATGGGTGGCTACTCTAGTTTACAGCAGACAGGACAAGCGGTTAAGTCGCGGGATTCATGCTCCTTGAGGATTGGGTTCGACTCCCAAGTCTGCTACCATGGTTCTTTTATTCTCTGTTTCAGCCTGAAATGAAACAAGGGACGGGGTGGTTTCGGCTCCTTAGATAAGCGTAGTGATACGTATAAAGCACAAGGGTTGTACCTTGTGCGAGTGTCTTGGACACTGCAACGGAAAACCGGTATCTGCATACATCCTGCCTGCGGTCAGAGGGCAACTGCTGATGACTATGGTCGGATGGGCGCTATGGGAAAAGCGCTAGAAACCTAATCTCAGAAATGAGTAGAATGCATGAACCGACGTATGGTGCGAGCTTCGCAAGGGTGAGTGCTGTACGGATCCTGTGGACGGGCATCTCATATCGAAAGAAAGGTGTCGCACAGGAAGGGCGTCGATAGCAAGACGCGCAGGGTGGCGGCGGCTGGGTCGTGTTCAAAAGGCACGAATGGTCAAGCACATACCCCGTCATCCAGAACATACACTTAGCTTTTGAAAAAGCAGCATAAATTTCTAATGCTATTGAGAAATGAAGAAGCAAAAGTGTATGTGGCTTTGGAGAAACAAACCACTTATCGTTCTGGAATATGAACGTGCATGAAGCTCGCAAGGCGACATGTAAGAAAGTACAAGTAGGTGCAACCGTAAGAGCCCGCAAGCTCTGCATCCCGCAAGGAGCGATGTGCTGAAAGAAAATCTATAATACTCCATTGCAAGATTTTGCTGGCTTTCTCAAAACCAGTGTGGTTGCTCTCTACACCCTAACCCGGTGTGTGACTGGCTGTTTCCAACGACAGGAGAAGAGAGCATGGAGAGCTCAAGTAAGTCTCAGGCTTTCCTTTTTATATTGACCGGTAGCTCAGTTGGTTAGAGCGTCCGCCCGTTAAGCGGAGGGTCGTGGGTTCAAGTCCCACCCGGCCAGCCATGCATGTGATAAACAAGGAGGAAGATTATATGCCGGTGTTTTATTTTCTGGTTGTGGTAGCGGCTGTCGGAATCTGGTTTTGTGCTTCAGCACTGTTTCAACCGCTCGGTATACTCTTCCAACGTATTTATCGCGACGCAAAAGAAAAAATCCTAGAGGAAGATAAGGACGAAGGAGCGCAGAAGGAAGTATGAGAAAAGGTACTGTAGGTGCGATTGTTCTTGGCGTTGTAATGATTGCCGTGCTTATTTGTGTTGGTATTTGTACGGAACGCGTCCCTGCCGGATACGTTGGCGTTGTATACAACATGAACGGCGGCATTGAGGGAGACACCCTTTCCCAAGGCTGGCATGTGATTTCGCCGACGAAGAATGTGACGCTCTACTCCATTGGTATTGAGCAAAGTTACCTGACGACGGATTCAAAGGGCGACTCGCCCAAGGATGAGAGCTTCTCTATTCCAACTTCAGACGGCAAGACAGTCAGGGTCAACCTTGAGTTCTCTTATCGTTTCGACGCAATGAGAGTGTCTGATACCTTTGTTCAGTTCAAGGGTAAGAGTGGCGAGCAGATTAAGGAAACCTTTATCAAGCCGAAGATTATTGCGTGGACGCAGGAAGTAAGCGCGAACTATCCGGTGGCGGATATCTTTGGCGACAAGCGCACCAAGATCAATGCGGAGTTGGATGTTTACCTGCGAGAGAAGTTTGACAAGTATGGCATCATCATTGATACAGTCAACTTCACGGATATCTCAGTGGATGATGAAACCGCCGCAGCAATCCAGAAGAAGGTTAATGCTCAGCAGGATAAGGAACTTGCAGAAATCGAGGCAGAAACCGACCGCATTAAGGCAGAGAAGGATCGTCAGATTGCGCAGATCAATGCCGAGCGAGACAAGGAAGTTGCGCAGATTGAAGCAGACAAAAAGCTGATCGCAGCGCAGGCGGACGCAGATGCTCTGAAGATTGCAGCAGATGCGGAAGCGGATGCGAATAAAAAGATTGCCGCTTCACTTACACCTGAGCTGATTGAGAAGATCAAGTACGAAAAGTGGGACGGTTCTGTACCGAAGGTTTCCGGCGGCAGCACTCCCATCGTAGACATTGGAAGTATTGAGTAATTTTTTCTGGGGCGGTTCATCCGCTCCGGATTTTACGGGCTATTAGCTCAGTGGTAGAGCTGCCGTCTCATAAACGGCTGCGCGTAGGTTCAATCCCTGCATAGCCCACCAAACCCTGATTGGGGGCATAACATAATGGTTCGTGTGACGGCTTTGCAAGCCGCAAATCCGGGTTCGATTCCCGGTGCCTCCACCATTGGGACAGTGGTGCAACGGCAGACGCAGACGGCTCAAACCCGTCCGACTAAGAGTTCGAATCTCTTCTGTCCCACCAATTACGGTCTATTCGTTTATCGGTAAGGATGTAGCCCTGTCACGGCTAAGAGCCGGGTTCAACTCCCGGATAGACCGCCATTATGCTCCGTTACGCAAGTGGTCAAGCGGGCAGCCTTTCAAGCTGCTGTCGAGGGTTCGATTCCCTCACGGAGTGCCAAATTGAGTCTGTCCCCTCCGGTGATGGTGATACCGGTATCTGGGCAAGCGGAGAATTAGTCGAGTGCCTTTTAGAAGCGAGCTTGCTGTGTGACTCGACCAGTGCAGAACATCTGATTGTGCGACCGTCGTTAAACGAGGCGATGTGATAGACGGCTACAAATGGACAGGCTACAATTTTATGCTCCATAAGGCAAAAGGTTGAGCCACCTGCCTCTCACGCAGGACTACCCGGATCGTTACCGGGATGGAGTACCATTATGGGAGAGTAGCCCAGTGGCGAAGGCAAGGGACTGTAAATCCCCCACGACTGAAACATCGAAGGTTCGAGTCCTTCCTCTCCCACCACTTTGTTTTTATCAGGAGGGTTTATGTTTGATTTCTATATTGCAGCGCCAGTTGTCGGACTGTCGTGCAGCAAGCGCAGTCAAATTGATGATGCCATCTTGGTTCTTGAAAAATATGTTCAGGACAAACTCGGTCGTCAGGCAAACATCTATAATCCTAGAAAGCTGAAGATTCCCAACGCATGGAACATGCCGCAGAGCGAATGGGCACGATGCGTGTTTACAGAAGATGTTCTTGCAATCGACCAATCCGACACAGTAGTTGTATTTGACTTTGGCAGGAATGGCACTTGCGGCACTGCTTGGGAAGCCGGCTATGCCTTTGCAAAAGAAAAGCCAATTCTGCTTGTTGTGATGCCCGGTGTTGAGGAACAATCCTTAATGGTTCGAAATGGATGCACTTCTTGTATTAGCTATGACGAACTACTCGCCGGTAACATCGCCTTTCAGAATTATGCCGAACAATCGCAGAAAGAGAAAATCATTCTGAACTAAAACCGATGTGGGTGCCTGATTGGGTGATGTGTCCCATGGAGATCAGGATATTGGTTGGTGGGAGGGGCAACCAGCCATTTATGCGCCATTAGCTCAGTTGGTATGAGCACGTGACTTTTAATCACGGAGTCCTGAGTTCGAACCTCAGATGGCGCACCATTGCCTATCTACTAGTGTAGAAAAGGTTTCTGGGATTGTCGTGGCAATCCTTGCTTACGTTCGGATGGTGGATTGGCGGCACCTCCGAAATCTTCAAACCGCCATATGGGGTTTTAGTATAACTGGTAAAACACTCGTCTCCAAAACGAGAAGATAAAGGTTCGAATCCTTTAGGCCCTGCCATTGTAAAGATTATGCGGGCGTGGCGGAATGGCAGACGCGCCAGACTTAGGATCTGGTGAGTTATCTCGTAAGAGTTCAAGTCTCTTTGTCCGCACCAGAAAGGTGAAGGAAGCCACCTTGACTGTAAAACCAGCAAGCGGAGTTGATCGCCCGCAGTCTCCCGGAGTAGTTCGTGTACTTGTCTTCGTCACCAAATATCAAGTACACCATGTGCCGGATTAGCTCAATGGTAGAGCAGCTGACCTGTAATCAGCAGGCTGCGGGTTCGAGTCCCGTGTCCGGCTCCAATTTGCCAGTGTAGCAGAATGGCATATGCAAACGGATCTAACCCGTTGATTTGTCGGTTCAAGTCCGACCTCTGGCACCAGTTGATAAGGCGACGAAGGATGTGACAAGATGGGTTATACGATTGACGAGCTTCCATCAGAGGCAAAGCGAAACCTTGTAAGCGAAATGATTGACAAGAAGAACGGCGCGTCCGATAAAGACTGGGCTGAGATCTGTGAGGAGTTTGATCTGACGGTAAATGCGGAGACACTTCGGAAGGCTGGAGTTGGCGTAAAGCTGGCAAGTGATGCAGGAATGTCTTTCTGCGGTAACTCCGACGCGTCTGGTGCCGAGTATATGGAACGCCAGAAGATGCGAGACTTGGGAAATAAACTGAACGCTGCTTATCGTTCTGAATCGCGAAGCCAGTTATTACGCGAGACAGTACAACAGGCGGTGCAGCAGTTGCCACGTTTGCCAGAAATCGAAATTCAACCGAGGCCGCACGATAAAGAACATAGAGCAAGAGAACTTGTGGTTGCCATGGGCGACTTTCATTATGGAGCGGACATTGACGTTCGCGGTTTATATGGAGAATGCCTGAACCGCTACAACAGTGAAGTTTTTGAAGCTCGTATGCAAAAACTTCTTGATGATATTCTCTGGATTGTTAAGCGCGAAGAAGTTGATGTGGTAAACCTTTTCTTTGTTGGAGATTTGGTGGACGGAATGCTTCGACAGAGCCAGCTGATGAAACTGGAATATGGATTGGTTGAATCTGTCATTCACCTTTCTGAGTACTTATCGAGATGGATCAATCAGTTATCTGGTTATGCCACGGTTGGTGTTATGGGTGTAACGGGCAACCATTCTGAAGTTCGTCCTTTCAAATCAAAAGCACGTGAGTTCCCGGATGAGAATCTGGAGAAGATCGTCTTCTGGTTTTTAGATGAACGGCTCAAGGACAATGACAACGTGATCGTGATGCGCGATTGCGGGCAAATGTCCAAAATCACCATTTGCGGATATAACTTTGTGCTGCTTCATGGCGATGGAGAGAAGAGTATCGACCAGATTGCTCGAAATACGGTGAACCTATATGGCGAGCGTGTAGATTATTTTGTTTGTGGTCATTTGCATAAAGAGCAGGAATTCCCATCTGGATATACCAGTGATGGAAATTCTGTAATTATTCGAGTGCCGTCTCTGTGCGGCATGGATAAGTACGCGCAGAGCAAAGGTTATGGCGGACGTGCTGGTGCAACCGCCTTTGTGATGTCACCCAAGTATGGACGCCAAGTTGTTTACCCAATTGATTTAGGAACAGAGAGTTGATTTCAAAATCAGCTCTTTTTTAATATTAAAGGAGGGAAGCGTAAATGGCAAAAGCGTCAGCGAATTATAAGCTGTGTATTAAATGCAATCGCTCTCTCCCACTGAGTGAGTTTTATCCCAACAAGAAATGGGCAGCACAAAGTTACCATGACGCATGGTGCAAAGAATGTGCGCAGCGCTATTGTACCGATCAGGAATCGTTAAAACAATATTGCTTTGAGAACAACCGCAAGTGGGAGGATAGCTATTGGGATTCTTCCTACAAGAAGGCTCAGTATTATTTGAGCAACAATCCTCTTTACGTAAATCCAAAAACACCAACGGAAAAGAAAAAGGCTATTGTTGATGAAGCAACATGCCGGCAGTTCTTTACGTTGATGAACATGAAGTCATTTTATACGTATCTTGATAACGTAAAAACAAACGATGTTTTTGAGGCACAGAAGATTGAAGAACGCGACACGAAGATGGAATACAGCAAGGTATGGCGCGGTTACTTTACCAAAGACCAAATTGCCATACTGGACGCCACCTACGAAGAATACGAGCGTGACTTCGATCTTGGAAATGTCAGTGTTCGTGATTATGCCCGCAAAGTTGCGAAGGCATCATTGAACGCGGACATTGCCGAAGACAAGATGCGGCGCGGCGAGATCTCCGCCAGTGAATACAATGAGGTTCAAAAGATTTTTGACAACTTATCTAAGTCCAGCAACTTTGCTGCCTGCGCCCGAAAGCCCGGTTCGTCAACCGGACTTACATCGCTGGGCAATATCATTTATAATCTTGAAATCAATCATCAGTTAGATATCAATCCTTTCATATTCCCAGAAGATGATATTGACAAGGTTATGGCAGATTACCGGCATGTGGCTGTTGCGGTAGGAGCACAGATCTAATGTCGATGGAAAGTCAGGTCAACAACGTTCGAGAGATCGCGAACATTGCTGGCTGGACAGAAATGGTTTGGTATTGGCGGACACACTTGGATGTGTTTATTGTAGACTATCTGCATGTGCCGCTTAAAGATACGCAGCGTGTTGAAGCCAGAGCTTTTGGCAATGGTGACACGCTTTTTTTGACGCAATCTCGTGGCTATGGCAAGACATGGATCTGCGCCATTTGCTGCATCGCGCTTGCGATTCTATATCCAAGAAGTTTTATCGCGGTTGTTTCCGCCACCGCGCAGCAAGCGACCCTCATGCTTAAAAAGATTGAAGATGAGTTTGCGGACAATGAGAATATCAGGAAAGAACTGGATTACGGCAGCGGCAAAAAACCCGTGAACGTGAATGCCAACAAAGGCGTTGTCCGCTTCGGCAATGGTTCTAAGATTGAGAGCTATTCGCTTGGAACCTTTCTTGGTTCTCGTGCAAAGGTTATTGTTGTGGACGAAGCGCCAGAAGTAAAAGAGTATGTCCTCTCCAAGGTTGTCAAGCCTGTTCGTAATACGACACGTTCCCATTGTGTTGCAAACGACATCCCTGATTACCCTTCAAAACTGGTAAGCATTACATCGGCTTGTTTGAAGTCGAACTATTTCTACACTGCGTTCTGCGATGCGTTGAAAAAACTGGGGCAGGGTGATACATCCTATTTCGCCTGTGCGCTGGACTATGAGTCGGCGGCGCGTGTTGGTATTACGAAAATGGAGTTCTTTGAAAAGGAACGTGAGACGTTACCTGAAGTAAACTTCCGAATGGAATATGGAACGATCTTCATGGGTGCAGAAAGCGGTTCCATCTTCCCATACGAGCTCACTGAACGATGCCGGAACCTGACGGAAGTTGAAACTGCGCAGCCAGCAAAGAGCACATCCCAGTATGTAATCACCCTTGACCTTGCGACCTCCGCTGCAAAGCATGCGGACAACGCGGTGATTACCGTGCTGAAGCTAATCGAGCGCGAGGACGGCATGTACATCAAGAAGCTGGTATACATTCGGTCTTACCACGGAAAACGCTTGGATGCGCTGGCGGTTGAGCTTCGCAAGCTCTTGGTTCGCTTCCCAAACACAATCAAGGTTGTATTTGACTATCGCGGTCTTGGAGATGCGTTTCCTCAGTTTCTGTCTCAACCATGGACAGACCCGGAGACAAATAAAGAATATCCGCCTCTGGTCATGGACACGGAACATTCTATCATTCATGATGCGGTTCCGCTGTTGCGCCCATGTGCTGCAAACAACCAGATTAACCAGCAGCTTGTTTCCCAGACAACGATTAACTTTGAACGGGAACTGATTCAGATACCGATAAACAGCCGTTACATTTTGGGAAACACTGTTGTGCGCCCTGATGAAGACGACGAAGGAGATTCGCCGAAGAATCAACGCAACTTGACGCAAGCAGAGAAAGCAATCTTCGTTGAAACGGACGCCCTGCAAATTGAGATGGGGAACGTTGTTTCCCGTGAGACGGCGTCCGGTGCAATCGTTTATGATACTGCAAAATCAACACAGCACAAAGACAGATGGTCTTCGCTGGCTATGGGACTAAGATATGTCTCCGAACTGGAGGAAGAACGCAAAGTGAAACTTGCACGCAATTATAACAATGTGTGCATTGGTGTTGTGACAACATTCTAAATGGAGGAATGAGAGATGGGAATATTTGATTGGTTTAAGGCAAAGCCTCCAGCTCCGCCTCCAGAACCAGATAAGCCGCAAGAGGTCTTTGTTGGGCCTGACGCAAATGTGTCTATGACATTTGCAGATCGTGACATCACTTTTCAAGGATGTCTGGCTGGTTATAACTACCGAGCGATTCTACGAGGCAAGCAAAAGCATATCCTGCAGCTGTATGAATTGTCGGACTACTATTCAGATGCAGATCCTGTATTTCGGGGAATTATCAAAGAAGTCTATACCCCGTTTAGTATCAACGACGGTTTCCGGCTTGTAGGCGCGAACGAACGAGTAAAAAAGAAATACATAGATTACTATGAGAGAATCGGCTTCCGTCAATTTATGGAGGATGTATTTCTTGAGTTTTATAAGTATGCCAATGTGGTCGTGTACATGATGCCGAATGACCGGCTGATTGTTTTGCCCATCCACTTATGCAGGATTGGAAATGTTTCAATCGACGGAGAGCCTGTGGTGGAATTTAACTGCCGATCCGTTCGGGACGATTTGATTAAGCGTTGCGGGCAGACCTTTAAGCAATGGGTCGAAGATGAAGATCTTGATGTTCGCCTGAGCGGTTATCCGCCGGAAGTGGCGCTTGCCATTAAGACTGAGTGGAAAGAATGGGTTCAGCTAAATCCTGCCAACACATTTGTTATGCAGGATCTGAAGGAAGGCTGGATGCGATACGCCGTACCGATGGTAGCTGCCTGTCTAAAGGCTTTCGAGAAAAAGGAACGCATTTCCAACTATGAGGATTCTCTGATTGACTTGGCGGCTCGCTCCTTTGTTCATGTCAAGTATGGCGATAAAAATCAGGAAGTCCTTCCGGATGTCAATGTGCTGAATCAGGTCAGCAAACTGTTCAAGTCTGCAATGACTGGAACGGCATTGGCTGTCACCAACAACTGGTGCAGCGCCGAAGTAATCCAGCCGAAGACGGACGACATTTTCGAGTATGACAAATACAAAGGCGTCAACAGCGACATTCTTTCTGCCGGCGGCATTTCAGGAATTATTGTTTCCGGTCATGCCGAAGATGGTTCAACATTTGCTTCTGCTCAAGTGAGCATGCAGACTGCAGCCATGCGAATCAAGCAGGCGAAAGATTCTTTTTGCGATATGATGGATAAGATCAATCGGAGGTTAAACTTCCGTGTTGGCAACACACTGAAGCATAGTGCCAACGATCAGATTCCACGCTTTACATTCCCGCCTACGGATCTATCTGGTTCCAAGGCGTTTCAAGATACCTGCCTCAAACTGTGGCAGGAAGGTGTTCTTTCTCATGAGACGCTGATGCAGTCTTATGGTTTGGATATGAATCAGGAAGTTGAGCGCAAGAAGACGGAAGAGGCGCAAGGCGTACATGCGGTGCTTGCGCCTTCTGACAAAGACAATTGCAGAGAAACCGCAGATAAAGCTGCCGATAACGGCGTTCGCGGAAGGCCAACGCTGGACGAAGAGGAGCGGCACAGTGATCCCGCAAACTCTCAGACAGGCCGACAGCCTAAGCCGTCCAACCCTGATGGCAGCGTAGAACAGGAAACACAATAATTTGGATTGAGGGAACGTGTTCAAGCGCGTTCCTTTAATTATATTTTATTTACCAGATCGTGACCTCCTAACACGATTTTGTAAAAGCAAGGAATGAACAATATGGCAGATGAGAAACTTTATGTATTGGCTTCCGACGTTGCCATATCAGAGCAGAAGTCGAATGACATTTTTCTACTGGTCGAGATGAGGATCCTCTCCACACGGCCTAATGGCAATGCGGAGGGCGTAACCCCACAGTTTATTGATGAGGTGGTTGCCCATCCGGAGAAGTACGCTTGTCTGCCTTTATATGCTGATGTTGAAAGACTTCTGAGCGGGGATTACCTGCATCTTGGACACATGTATAACGCTGACACCGGTACCTTTGGTACAAAGCAAATTGGCAGCATTACCTTGTTTCGCAAAGAGGATGGCGAATACGGCACATCACTGATTGCCGAAGGTCGCATCCCGAAACGCGAGGCAGGCGTATGCGAAGCGCTAATGGAGTTGTACCGGTGTGGTTGTCTGAAATTTTCCTTTGAAATCAAGTATGACAAAGACGCAACCATAGAGAAAGATGGCGTGCTGTATGTCGATGTGAATGAAAACAATGCTCTCACTGGCGTTGCGGTTGTTTCTATACCTGCTTATAAGGAATCAGTTGCGCTTAATCTTGTGGCTGAGAAAAACGAAGAAAACGGAATGGAAGCTGAAGGAGTTGAAAACAAGATGACTTTGGAAGAAGCGATGGCTTCTCTGGCTGAAAAGGATGCGCAGATTGCATCTCTGACGGCTCGCGCAGAGAAGGCTGAACAGAAACTTGCCGAGGAAGCTGCAAAACCTCCCGTCGAGGATAAGAAAGAGGAAGATCCGAAAGATGCAACCGCCGAGAAAACTCCTGCGGATGACAGCACCAAGGAAGATCTTGCCAAGGCAGAGGCGACTATTGCCGAGCGCGATGCAAAAATCGAAGAGCTGGAAGCCTCTTGCGAGGAACTGAAGGCTGCGAAGGCCGAGCTTGAAACGATGAAGCAGGAAAAGGCTGCTGCCGAACTTGCTGCTAATCAGGTGAAGGCAAAGACATTTGCAGAGAAGCAGGGCCTTGACGTGGAAGATAAAGACGTTGCCAAGGCGATTGCGGAATTGAACTATCAGGCCATTGCAGAAATGTGCATGGCAAACGATAAGCCGGAAACCAAGGGCGTTGCTGTTGCAAGCATTATGACGGACGGCTTTGAAATGAAGGGCGGCAAGTATGATGATCTGCTTGCTGTTTCTGACTAAGGAGGAAAACAAATGGCTGGTTATATGAATCGACTGAACGGCCATATCTACGACTTCCAGCATAAGTCTGGCGTGAATGGCCTTGCGAACGGTATGTTCGTCAAGATTGATACAAACGGTGACGTGATCCTGACTGCTGCTGATTGCGACACCAAACTGAAGGTTGTTGAGAAGACGACCCTGTGGCGCAAGGATGCGCTGGTTCTGGATGTCATCGCGGTTGGCGCTGACGAAATCTTCCTCGTGGAGAACGAGTGGGAAGTTTACGAAGACGCTGGCGAGTACAACACAGCGGAATACACCGTTGACAAGGGTCACTATGTCCGTATGCATCGTCCGCTGATTGGCGAGCGCATGATTATCACCGTTGAGCATCCGCTTGCTGAAACGCTTGCGGTTGGCGATACCTTGAAGGTTACGGCTGATGGCCTCGTTGCCAAGGTGTCCTAATTGAAACGAGGTGCAAAAGTAATGGATTATATTGAGATCAAGAAAAATTCCAACGTCGTGAAGACGCTGGTTGCGCAGGCCAAGCATGAGAGCGTTGACTCCGACGTGGCGAAGCGCACAAACGAAATGATTGCGGAACTGGCAAAGGAGCCGAACCCGCACAACCGCTATCAGATTGCGCAGCTAATCGGATTTGCCGTGAACGAGATCGTGCGTCCGAAGACCAACTGGCTGGATCAGATTGCTGATACCAAGCGCGTTGGCTACGGCGAGAAGGCTCAGTTCAAGGTTCGTCAGGAGGGTATCCGCGCTTACGTTGGCGCTAAAGGCGGCACTCCTGCACGGAGCAAGGTTGCCAACAAGACCATTACGCTGGATACCATCGCGGTTAGCGCTCGTCCGAGTGTAAACCTTGTGGAGATGCAGAATGGTCAGGCGGATATGGCTGCGCTGATTAACGACGCTGCTTACCAGGTGGAGCTGGCTGACTACCAATATATTCAGGGCGTGATGAACGCAGCGCTGGGCACTGCTCCGTTTGTGACTCCTTACTACGGCACTGGTTCTGGCATCGTCAAGGCGACGCTGGATCCGATGATCCGTCATTGGATGCGTATGAGCGGCGGTGCTGCTCCGACCCTGTTGGGCGACATCGACATGGTTTCTCAGCTGGCAGAGCTGACTGGCTTTACTGCCTCTACAACCTCAAAGCAGTTCTCTGATTCCATCATGGACGAGTACAACGCGACCGGCATGATCGGCGTGTATGGCGGCTGCAAGGTTGTGAATCTGGTGAACCCGCTGATTGATGGCACGGATACTCCGGTGTTCGACACCAACAAGCTGTTCATCCTGCCGAGCGGTATTGATGCAGGTATGCGTCCGCTGAAGGTTCTCTTCGAGGGCGATGTGACCAGCAAGGACAATCAGGATATCGATGACATGGTGTATGAAGTCCGTCTGGATCATTACATCGGCGCAGGTATTGTGGTTGGCGACCGCCCGTACATCGGCGTCTATCAGGGCAACTAAGAGATGATTGGTAAAAGGGTGCTTCGGGTGGAGCATCCTTTTACTTTTTCTTTTGAAGGAGAGAGGAACAAATATGGCAGATAAGATTAAGCTCGTAAACCCACAGAAATTCGACGTTGGAGTTCGCACACAGGACAGACCGATGGGCATGAACATCAAGGCAGGTTCTTTTGTTCTTGTCTCCACGGATGATGTGAGCTACATTTCAAGCATTTCAAATATCATTCAGCGCGGTTTGTTGCGCATTGAAAATCTTTCTGGAGATACCAATGATACAGCCCACGAGGTGGAAATGTCCATTGGCATTGACCCGGAACACGATCCTCATTTTTCCGATGATGAGGATATTCGTAAGCATCTTGCATCTACGCCCAAGAAAATCGGCGAGTGGCTTGATACGATTACCGAGCCGTTTGTTTTGGATCGCGTGTATGATGTGGCGATGTCTATGGATAATCTGACTGCTCCTAAGCTGAAGGTGCTGAAGGCAAAGATGCCGGAGCGTGACTTTATCGGAGAGTAATAGAAAGCTGGGTGCAAGGTATGACAGATATGAAAATCCTTGCGAAAGTGCTTTTTGATCGGATTGAATGGCAGAACGTACCAGACCCCGTGACCATCAACGATATGACAAAGTATATTGCTGATGCGATCCGGCATTTATACACAATGACAGGTCGGGCACTGCTCTTTTCTGAAAGTATGTTTACTTTAGATGAGAACGGTATCTATACTGAGTTTTCAGCAGACCTCCCATTGGACGAGCGTGAGTACGTAATTCTATCTGCACAGATTGCCTTTTTGCGAAAGGTACAAAGCAGCGTGGATGATCTGACAAGCTATACGACCGATGCGATGAGCATTACGCATGGCGATAAACCCTATGCGAATCTCCAGCAGACCATTACTGATTTGGAATCCATGCGCAGATCCATCTGGTACAAGATGGGGCGCTATCATCTTTTGTGAGGTGGTGAGTGCATGGATGATTTGAAAGTAAAGGTTGTGTACAGAGATCGCAATCTGAATCCAACCTCTGAAAAGACTTACTTACTTCATGACTATACAGATATGCTGAAGATGGATATTCTTCGCGTTATAGCCGACATTGAAGATTTAGTCTATATAACAAACGGAAATAAACCGAAAGACGAATGGAGCGACGATACATGGACGGCTTTCCAACGCATTCGGCATAAGCTGTTGGACAAAGCCGGTTCTATCGGACGGCTCCCGGATGACCTTGTGGGTGATGAATAATGGCTAGACCCCAATGGATTACCGATGAGCGAATCGCTGATCTGAAGGATGCTTATAAGCTCATTCCGGGCATCAAGAAAGCAAGCCACCGAGACTTCAGACCTCCGCCTACTTTGGAATCTGATTTTAAGCGCTTGCTTGAGCACGATGTCCCGCATACGAATTTTACGTTTGAGTTGATTCACGACTGGTATATGGCGCAGGAAGATGACTATGAGCCTGTGTTCATTCGGGCGCAACAAACGCCTATCGATTGGAAATCTAAAATTGGCAACTCGGATATGAGCACCAATTTCAAAACGTCATTTGACCATCAGATTTTCAAAGGCGATATTGCAGTCCGTGAAGACGGAACCATTTACTTACTGAACTGGAACGTAACGCTTCACCCCAACAATCAATCCAGTCAGGTTGTAGAATGCAACGACTTTTTAACTTTTACCCGTGAACACCATGTGGCGACAAACCAGTATGGCTTTGAAATAGATGATGAACCGGGCGTTGAGCTTGATGAGAAGGGACGCGAGATTATTGTCAAAGAAATTCCTGCATCTCATTCTGAATATGCTGGACGACCGGAGTATTCTGTTTCTGAAAGTTATGCCGGTGTGAATGCTAATAACCTGATTAACATCTATGTGCAATGGAATTGCAAGACCAAAGACATCCGTATTGATGATACGGTGGAAATTGGCAGCTACACTTATGTTATTCAGAATGTATATACGGCGGAAGTAAACATTCACAAAACGCATGGCTGCCTGTATTTGCAGGCGAGGCGTGAAGCAGGCGGTGCTGTCAATGGCCATTGATTTTATGCAGTTGGCAATTGACATTGCTCTCGATACTGTCCGGCAGTCGCAAGCTGAATACAAAGCTCGTGTGATGAGTGAAATACAGTCTGAACATTCAAGCAAAAAGAAAAAGAACTGGGCTGCTGACATTGCCGATTCTCTTGTTGCGGAGGAGCCATATTATGACCCTCATTCGCAAAAGGTGATTGGAAAGGTTTACATGCCAGAAGACCATGATGACGGTGATTACGTTCGTGCAATGGTGCTGGCTACTGGCAACCAAGCGGGAGGCCCATTGTTTACAAAGCCGGGTCAAAAAACATGGAACGGAAATATTGATGAAAAGTCTGTACATGTTCCAGCTGGCGAAAAACCAGAACCACTTCCAGGGAGTTTTAACCATCCCTCTGGGCAGAACTTTATGACAAACGCCACAAAACTTTACAGGGATCGGTTCAATGATAACGTTCTTGTGGCTCAAAGAAAAATCAGAGACGAGATTGGAAAGATGCTGTAATGTATGTTGAGAAAACAAAAACTTGGAAAGACAATTGGAACGACATCATTCGCTATGTATTCTTTCCTGATGAAAAACTGTTGTCGCTGATGTGTGTTCCAAATGATACGCCGATTACAAAGTTTATTGAAAAGTACTTTATTGAAGATGCTGTTAGTTCAGAGTTGCTGACGGATGAGAAAGTAAGAATCATCTATTATGACTCCGACGGATCTGACACTGGAAACAAAGACGTACTGAACAGATATAAAGAGTTTGATATCTTTGTGAAAGACGATGTGCTTCATACAGCAACAAAAGATCGTCTACAGAACAGATATGATTTGATTTGTGAGCGGTTAAAGTATTTGTTGCTTCACGAACCTGTGGTCTGCAATATGAGATTCAGGTTTGGAAATTCATATAATCTATGGACAAAGACCGCTGGATATAAAAGATATCACGTGGTCTTTTCTTATAAGACGACCGTGTAAGATTTAAGCCTTGTTTTAGGAGGCTGGACTTATTTCTTATGCGGTAAATTACAAGGAGGAAATACAATGGCTGTTTATGTTGAAAAGCTAAAGGGCTATATTGCTGACAACCCGAACATTGAGTTTGAGCGTTGCGACGGCAAGGTGTTCTCTTATGATGAAGTGAACACCGCTTCAATGAACGACCAGTCAGAGTCCCTGACCATTAACGGCGGTCAGTCAAACTTCCCACTGGCTATTATCGACACGTCTCGTACACTGGAGTTTACGTTTGACTCTTCAGCGTTCTCATTGGATATGTTTGCTATGGCAAATGCGTCTAACATCAAGGAAGGTGACGCGGCTTATGATACCCTTGAATCCAAGCTGTTTGAGGTCAAGGGCAATAAGGTAGAGATCCCGTATGTTGTGACTGCCGGCAGTGTGAAGATCAATGGCTTCGAGTTGGATGCTGCGGACACGCCGAGCGCGGAAGGGAAGATCTCTGTAAAGATCGAAGCGACCAAGGCTACCGTTACTTTCCATGACGGCGATCTTGCTGATGGAGATACAATCCGCATTGCTTACCGTCGCGTGATTGGTGAGAAGGCGAGCATTGTTTCTGTGACTACCAAGTCTACCACCGCCAAGGGTGCTCTGTATGCTCACTGGCCGGTCTACTCTTCTGGTACAGACTGCACAGAAGCTGCAATCAAAGGCTGGGTACATCTGTTTATCCCTCGCGTGCGTGTTACAGCGTTGCCCGGTTTTGACAACTCATATAAGTCTGCGTCTACACACGGCGTGACTTTTACTGCGCTTGACCCGAAGCGTGCGGACGAGAAGATGTTCGACCTGTCCTACGAGGCGGTCGCGGCTTAATCGTTTGGGAGGTTCTCATTTTCGGGAACCTCCCTTTTTCTTTTTATATTGAAGGTTTGAAGGAATGAGGTGCAGCATATGGCTCCACGCAAAAAGAGTCTGCCGGATATTGAGCAGAATCAAAAGCAACTACCAGCAGTGGATCATACCACGAAGGAAACCCCTACGACCGAAAGCACGGCGAAGCCGATGCCCGATTCAAAAACGAAAACAAAGAGTCTCCCCGCTATTAGAAACCCTGAGAACACAGTGATTATTGGTGGGAGACCTATTGAAATAAAAGCTACAAAACTGAAGTACCAGCGCAATCGCACCGCGACATTTTATCGTATTTTGGATCTCTATCCTCTGACTGATATTTTGGCTATGGATGCAGGTCAGTTTGGCGACGAGCGAGACGGCGATAAGGCTGTAATGGATTGGCTGATTGCGGCAACCGATGATGAAAAGCTGATTACGGAAAACTATGATGACTTGGACACAGAGACGATTGAGAAGATCCTTGTGATTTTCAAACGTGTCAACAGGATTACCGAAAAGGACGAGAAGCTAAAAAACATGGAGACGGATCGGAAGGGGGCGGTGTAAGTCTCGACCGCGCCGTCGCAATCGTTGCGGCTCATCTTGGCGTAATCAATGAAGATGAGATCAATAACATGTCTTATGTATTCTTTGATGATGTGCTTCATGAACTTGGACACCGCTTGGACTATGAGGCGGTTGTGAACTATGCTGGAAACAGTTTCTGCGAGAAGAGCTGGCAAATGATTTCGGACAGCAATCCGTTCACTATTGCCGAGAATGGCGCAGCATCAAACAGCAAAACCATACACTCTCTTGCTGATTTCTTTGGCAAGGCAGATATTCGTATAAAGGAAAAAGGAGAAAAATAAAATGGAAAAGATTAAAATCGCTGCTGAGAATATCCCGAATGTTGGCATTATTACTTTGACCTGCAAAGACGGTTCGCATATTGAAGTGAAAGAGCATATCTCATATGACAGCAAGGAAGCCATGGCGCTTGAGTTGGCTATGTATACCAGCGTGACGGATGATGCGGTAGAAATTATGTATGACAGCTATAAGAAGCCGCTGCTCGAATGTGCATTGGTGGCAAAGTACTACACCAACATTGATGTTTCTGAGATGGCGGAAGAGAAGGACTGGAAGCTATTGATTGACTGGTTGACCATGAACGGAATCTATCATGAATTGTTTAGTGCGGTTGAGCAGGATTACAAACTTGTTCGTGAGCTTTATATCTTGATGCGCTATGCAACCTATCATTCATATGAAGAAAGCCACACTCTTTCTGCGAAGATCAAGAAATCCTTTGCTTCACTCCTGACTGATGAGGATATTACGGAGAGCATTGCTAAGAGTGAAGCTGTGAACAGCCAAATGATTGATATGATCGGAGCTGCGATGGAGCGCAAAGAAAACCAGCCGGCTAAGAACGATAAGATTGCTTTGGATGGCGGCGCAGTGATTAACCTTGCAAAGAAGAGAACAAAAAAGAATTGATGATATGAGGGACTGTGAAGGCAGTCCCTTTTCTTTTTACTTGAGAAGGGAAAGGTGTAGAGGAAATGGCAAATGAAAGTAATATTTTGTCAGCCAGCATAGAGCTGAGCCTGCGCTCTATTCAAAAAGGAGCCAAGGCAATTCAGCAGACGGTTGACAATGTGAACAGTGCTGCTGACTTTGCACAGGTGAAGAATGAATTTTCTTCGTTGGCGAATCGTGTTGTGCAGGCAGCCACAACCATTCAAACTGAGATTGGCAAGATTACGAACACGATTGATCTTTCTCAGGTAGCGCGGAATTTGCAGAGCCTTGATACAAACGTTGGCAAGATCGTAGGTAGTATTGATTCCTATATGGAGAAGATGGCAGACTCCATGGCTGACGTAAACAAGGTTAAATTAACTGAAGTACAAGATCAGTTAGCTGATTTACAGAATAGCATTAAGAAGTTCAGTGCGCTCATTCAGAGTGAAGACTTTCTAAAAGCCTTTAAGAGCGACGATGTTCAAAAGGCATCTTCTGCTCTCCGTGATTATGCGACTGCACTTAAGAACATTGCCACCATAGATCTAAGCAAGCTGAACAGCGTGCTTGCAGGAATGGGTAAGGACAGCGAAGGAAGTGTAATTGACCTATCCCCTCTTGCCGAGCAGGTGCGAGATTTTGTTGACGCCATGGACGGGCTCACAAATGTTGACCGAAAGATCACTACGCTTGTGAATGCTATTGGCAAACTGGCAGAGTTTGATGGATCGGTTGATGGAAGTGCGTTCAGCAAACTTGCAAAGTCTCTTGATGTAGTCGCTGAGAAGGCTATTGCAGCAAGAGACGCGGCAGGCGGCGTGGATATAACAAAAGCATTGCCTGACGATCAGCGACTTGCAAATCTCTCAAGCGCTGTTGGTTATCTTGCAAACGCTTTCAGAGAAGTTTCTGGAATAAAATACAAGAATGGCAATCTGGTAAATTCAGATGACCTTGTGACATTTCGATCAATTAGTGAACATCTTGAAGATATTAAGCAGAATATTCTTTCTATCGGCAGTCAAATCTCCGCTGCGATTGCCAAAGGAAGTGACGCCTCAAAAGTTACTGGTCAAGTTGATAAAGCGCTGAATACAACCAAGTCAAAAGCAGAGCAACTGAATGATGTACTCTCGGCTCTAAAAAACAACACGCTAACTACTACACAAGTTGAAAATACCAAGAATTTTGCTGGGGCAATGCATGAGGCAGCAGAATCTGTCAGTGGAGTCGTTGATGAACTGATTAAGATGAAAACAAATGCTAACCAGGCATTGACTGCAACAAATAAAAGTGCGGAAGCAATTACTAATGCTCAAAATAAAACCAAGGATGCTTCAGCTGGAGACTTTATTGGCGATACTTCCGAGTTAGAAAAGGCTATTGGAACAATTATTAAAGGGCTTGCTACAGTACAGAATGGTAGCAATAAGGCTAAGATTACAGTTGGTCGAGATATTGCCGCTATTGCAGCCGCCCTTAAAGCTCTATCTGATGAAAAGCAGCTTGACAAGTTTGCTCAAAAACTGAATGGTTTGAGCGACGGGCAAGTAGAGCAGCTTACCGAGAGCTTCAAAAAACTAACAAAAGAAATGACGGATGTTGGCAATGCGGTAACGAATGTATTTGTCGGCAAAACAGTATCAGATATAAACAAATCCAAACAAGAAGTTATATCTTTTATTGATGCGCTTGAAGGATCTCGGAATAATATTGACGCATTCATCATGGCCGATCCGACAGACGCCACTGCTGGCCTTGTCAATTTTGCCGAAGAACTTGAGAAAATCGGGACACTGATTACTCATATCTTTACAGATTACGAAAGTTATGAAGCGGCTCTGAATGATTTCAATATCGATGTAAAGGGACAGGCTGCATTTGCCGAACATATCCGTAAGCTATCCACAGAGACAGCAACCGCAACCATCAATGTAGAGGATTTCAAAAACGCGCTCCAAGATGTTAATGTAAGTGAGGATGCGCTGAATCGTGTGGTGGCTCAGACTTCTGGCTCTTTCTCTGCATCTATCAAGGAAATGTTCTCTACCGATCCAGCAGCGGCATTTATTCAGGATACCAACAAGTATATGTCCAAGTTCCGCGACCTGAGCCAGACCAGCTTAACAAAGGCGAATGGTTTCTTTACCGGCTTTCAAAACAGCGGAGACATGAAACAGTTCGCGGTTAATCTACAAGCTGTGGCTCAAACGCTGGCTGCTTTCGATACAAAGAAACTGAGTGAACTTGTCGCAGCGCTGCATGATTTGTTTGCGGTAAAGAACGAGGAAACTGGCTTTAGTAAAATCGAAAGCTCCCTAACTGATTTGCAGAAAACTGCAGAGAAACTGGAAGAAATAAAGACAGCGCTTGGTGCTACGGATGGCATTACTCTGGCCGACTCTATGAGCGCCAAGCTCTCTGAGTCAATGACGGCAAATCTTCGTGATGGTTTGAATGGCATTGCGCAGGCAATTTCTTCTATGGGCGAAGCTATTACACATCTGGATCCTGAAAGACTCCGTGTTGTAATGGACACTATTTCTCAGTTGCTCAACAATAATCAAAGCAATACACAAGGCGAACATCTTTTGTCGGTTATTAAAGAGAATATCAATTCTTCCGGCACGAATATTTCTAACATCGGCGCTCAGGCTGAAGCATCTGGTGAACAGGTCAACCAACTGGAGAACCGCATCACTCGTCTTCATAATCTTCAGGTCACTTATGGAAGAGATGGATCTGTTACTGGAGCGGTCGCAACAGGATGGAACGAAGCCAACCGTAGCATCACTCAGTATTATAATACCGCCGCTCAAATAACCAGCCAAGTGATTCGTGGCACAGCCAATCAAAAGTCTGCTGTGGATGAGGTCGTATCCCTTTACAAAAGTGCTGGAACCTTGATTGCTCAATCGTTCTCTGTGAAGGATGAAGATCTGGCTGCTGATTTATACGATCAGGCTATTGAAAAAATTCATCAAGCGCAGGATGCAATGGAAGATCTGGATGATGAGCATCGTAACTCTGCTGCCATCCTTCAGGCGCAGGCAGACGCCACGAACGCTTACGCGAAAGCACAAACTGCCGCTGTTCAGGCTTATCGTGATGCAACGGATAAGGCTGCTCAAAAAGAAGCGGATACCGAGTACAAACAAAGCCTTGCATATGAACAGGATCAGATTAAGGGTTGCATCAAGGCACTGAACGAGTACCATAGTCTGCAAAAGACGCAGGCAAAATTTAAGACAGATTCTCCAGAATTTGCTACGCTTCAAGAGCAGATCAATCGTGCGAAAGCCTCTTATGATTCTTATTCTGATACGGTGCGCAATTCTGTTGCGGTTCAAAATGCTTGGACTGAAGCAGAACAAAAGACATCCGACGCTTTGGATAATCTTTCTGCAAAACAGCAGAGTGCGAATCAATCAAGCAATCTAAGCGCCCTGATTAGCAAGACGGCAGAGTACTGGGATCTCATGACCAAAGCGGAAACGGCAACAACAACTGTTGACAAAGACGAATACACCCGCCGCGCTCAAAACCTTGATGCCGAGATCAAAGACATTTTGAAAAAGAATTCCGCATTGGCTCAAGAGCAAAGTTACATTGACGCTGCCACTGAAGCTCAAAAGCGGTATGCCGCTGCTGTAAATTCGAATAGCGTTGCTACCCGCCAAAAAGAATATAATCAGCTTTTAGAAGAACAATGGTCATATGAAAAGCGTAGGCTCACACTTGAAAACCAGTCAGGCAAAGGAACAGGAGCACAACGTGCTGCACGTCAGGCTGAGATTAACCGTTTGCGTCAGGAAGAAGAACGCATTGCTCAGCAGGTCAATAGCATGGATAAAACTGGTCTTGATACGCAAACCAAACTGAAGCAGATACAGGAGCAGCGTGTTCGTCTGGAAAACGACTTAAGCCTCAAGACTGGCGAGGTTAGTGAAAAGCTGCTGAATCAAATTGTCCAGATGGCAAAAACGATGATCGTAGCACGAGCGCTTCGCAGCATTTGGACTAACGCTATCACTTATGCCAAAGAGTATTACGATAAGATGAATGAGATTCAGATCGTCACGATGAAGACAGATTCGCAAATCGAATCATTAAGTCAATCTTATCGCAATCTAGCAAAAGACTTAAAAATTTCTTCAACAGATATTGCGACGGCAGCAGTCGAGTTCTGGCGTCAGGGCTTGAGCGAAGAGGAAACCATGTCTCGTACTAGGTGGACATCCATGTATGCAAAGATTACATCCCAGTCCTTTGATCAGGCAGCTACACAGGTTACTGCATCCACAAACTCTATGAAGGTTTCTGCGCAGGAAGTTGTTGATTTGTTCACTTATCTTGGCGATGCATCGGCATCTTCCGGTGAAGAAATTGGTACTGCTATGCAAAAGTCAGCTGCAGCTGCGGCGGAGTTCGGCCTTGATTTCAAACACCTTGGATCTTATATTGCTGCGGTTTCTGAAACGACACGTCAAGAAGCATACTCTATTGGTACGTCTTTTAACTCTATTATTGCACGTTGGCATAAGATTAAGAGCAATGGTTATGTTGTAGAAGACGATGGTTCTACTACGGCGACGAATGATGTAGCGAAAGCCTTGGGCAGCAAGAAGGTTGGAATCAGCGTATTCGATAATCTTGGAAACTGGCGTGATATGTCTGTGGTTCTGGATGAGCTTGCTGTAAAATGGGGAACGCTCGATTCGGCCACCCGTTCTTATGTTGCAACGATGATCGCTGGTACTACACAACAGAACACATTCCTTGCTTTGATGAATGATATGTCTAAAGGGCTTGATGGTGGCAGTCGTGTATATGAATTGTACGCTGGCGCGTTGGAAGCAACAGGAACAGTTGCGGAAAAGTATCAGGTTTATCTGAACTCTGTTTCCGCCGCGCAGGACAACATGAAAGTTTCTCTACAGAATTTGTATGATACTTTTATGTCAGGTGAAATCATGAAGGACTTCTATAACCTGATTGCTGAGGTTGCGTCTTCTCTTGCTTCTGGTCTTAATACGCTTGGCAAATTCCCGACGAAGATTATTGCAACGACAGGTGCTCTTGGTGGGGCAGCTCTCGTTCTGGTTAAAATCGTTTCTGTTGTTAAAGACCTCTGGGGAGCAATCAACAAGATTCAAGGAGCAAAATCAATAGGAGATGTGTTAACAGGCGGAAATATTGGTTTGATTGTTGCCGGTGTCGCAGGCGTAGCCGGCATACTTATCTCGCTGATTGGTCGGTTGAATAATGTTGCCAAAGCAAAAGAGGCTGTAAACTTTGACTCTCAGATTGAGACGATGGAGAACGTTGTTTCAAAAACGAAACCACTGATCTCTGAGTATCAAGAACTGGCCGAGAAAACAAACCGCACATCCGAAGAAACAGATCGAATGAACGAATTGTTTACAACAATCTCTGGTTCTTCCTATACTTTTGCTGAATACCTTCGCGGTGTTGGTGACAGCGCCAGTGATACAGCGGGCAATATTCTAAAGATGAATGATGCCTTGAGAGATACTGAAGATGCACTTGACATTGCCAAGGGTTCTAAGGCTGCAAACAAAATGCAGAATGTGGCAGATAATTATGGCGATCTTATCGCATCTGAGGAAGCCTATAAATCACATCGCCCTGCAACTTCCAATGCTGACACAGATTTGGATGCAAGTAATTTCTCTGCGGAGAAATACGGCTCAGAAAAAATTGCTATTTTGAATTGGTATTCCGCAATTCGTAATAAGTACCTTGAGACAATGAGCAAACAACTGAACAGTGAATTTGACTGGAAAGACCCTTTGAAGAGTATATCAAATTACTTTGGTCTTGGGACAAATCCTTTCAAAGAAGCTACTATCGAAGAGTTTGGCTTTGCTCCAGATTATGATCTAACTGCGAACGGAATGCAAGAAGGCGGAGAACAATACGAGAAGATTAAGGCTGCATGGGAACAGCGTCAGGCTATTCTCGCAGATGAGTCTGCTTCTCTTATTGCTTTGAACGAAGAAATTTCTCAAGATCTTGCTGATGATATTGATGCCATGCTAAATGGTTTAGTGCTGACCGATAAGCGCAGTGAGAAACCAACCTTGACTGGTATTACAGACGCCCAAATGAAAGCCGCTCGCGACAAGATGATTCAAGAGATTCAGTCCCGTGCTTTGAATGAAAATCTTTCCGATGTGGTAGTGGACGTTTCACGACGCGGTATGGAGTACCTTTCTGAAACCGCCGGAAATACAAACTATGATCTCCAGTATATGAAAGACTACCTAACCTCGTGGCTTGGCACAAGTCAGGATTGGGCCGATTATGCTGAAGAACTTGTGACAGCCGGCATCACCACAGCACAGATTGATCTTGCTCGGAAGAATTGGGACAGCCTTGGCGTCACATGGGCAGGAGAAACACTTGCCAAGAAAATGGTTGGCAATGTAAATACCATGAACCGCAAAGTGATTCCTGAATCTGATTTGGTTAAAGCAGGTTGGATTAACCCAGAGGATTCCAGTGATGATGGTTGGGCTACTTATTATAGTTCAGCATACTTCCTTGGGAATAAACACAACTGGGGAGATAAGATTGATTTTAACTATGGCCAAGATGCAGTGCTGGAGATTACTCCTATTCTTCCAAATGGAAGTGTTCTTACCCCTGAAGAGCTTGAAAACTACATTCAAGACGTTGTGCTCAAGGGCGGCAACATTCTTGAAAACGACAAGGTCGAAAATGGTGGAAAAGGACTTGTGCTAAATGTCGCCTCTGTTGAAAACGGAGAATATGAAAGCACCTTGCTTACAAAAGGTATTGGAGAATCTCTCCACGAAGCCAGCGCCCAGTTTGATAATGGTGGGCAAAGCATGCTGAGCTTTATTCAGAGCGGTCAAGACGCAGAAGGAATACTTGCTGAGCTTAGCACACAGCTTGCTCAAGCCGCTTCTGAATCAGAAGGATACAGCGTATCCACAGCCAGTCTTACAGAGGGATTAGACCAGTTTGGCGTAACGCAGGAAAACATTATCGGTTTGTATCAGCAGCTTCTGCCATTGATTCAAAATGGCTCCTTAGCTTGGAGCGACATTATGGATCACCTGAACAACATGGGTGAGGATGGCTTTGGCGGTTTCTTGTCATGGCTGACAGAAACGATCACTGCTTTAACTACAGAGGATCTGGAAGGAACTGTTGAAGGCTGGACAAATTTGATGAACAGTTTTATCAATAGCGAAAGCCTGAATGAAGCCGACTCTATGAATTTCATTGGCGAGCTAATCCCAGCACTTGAGCAAATTGGTGATGGGGCCGAAGAAAGCGCCGAGAGCATCATGAACTTTGGCGAAGCATACAGCCACTTAACAACCGCCAACAAGAAAAAGATCAAAGGCATGATTGATGTTTCCGACGAGCTTTGGGATAAACTGGTGAGCGGTGAAGAGCTTACAGTTGATGAAGCGGAAGAATTGATTTCTGCCTTAAACCGTGTTAATGGCGCTTTGAAGCTCAAGAAGCTGGAAGATGCTGGAGATATCACATCTGGTATTTCCGATGCTTTTGCCGCAGCAAGCAAAGACTTGCTTACGTTTAACTCTAAGCTAACAAGCGTTGTCAGTGCGGTTGAAAAAGCAAAGAATGCGCAGCTTGCATACGAATATGTGCTAAGCAACGATAAGAGTGCAGAGTATTATTCTAACGCGATGTCCGATCTTGAAAGTTACACTGGGCTGTCTAGTGAGATGATTGCTTCTAACATGGCTTATGTTGGGCAAATTATTCAGGCGGCTATGGGACAGGCGGAACAATCTATTCTGGATCTTTGCACCGAACTGGATGTCCTAAATAATAAGAGTGTGTATGTTGACCCGAACGGACTCCTTGGATTGGAAAACGAAGCGGATGTAACGACCGCAAAGCTGGCAACAGTTATCAATACAATCCTTGATGCAGCTGGATACAGGTTGTCTACGGTTGTGGATGCAAAGAGCGGCACCGGAAAGATTGTTGTCACCAAAACCGGTGGCGGTACCTATAAGCCGAAAACGACAAGCTCAAGCGGTTCCAGAGGCGGTGGCGGTGGTGGAAGCGGCTCCAAGAACAACAGCAGTTCAAAAAAGGATAGCTCGCGTACAGAAGAGGAACGCTGGGTGGAGCAGGTTGATAACACCGTCAAGCGGATTACAGATCGCATGTCTCAGCTGAACACAATTATGAACAGCTGGGATTCTGAAGGTTACTTCACTGCAGAGATCAAAGCGCTTGGTCAGGTGAATGAGATGCTGGAAGATCAGGACAAGATTCTGCGTGAGAAGATCGCAGAAGCGCAGGCACGACTGCCGGCACTGATTGACCAGTTCAACTCCACAACCCCGGATACCGAAGCGTATGACGCTATCCTGAGCCGGGTGAATACCATTCAGGACGCCATCACTGATTGGACGCAGAAGCTGACAGAAAACGAAGCCTCCATTGTGTCCAACAAGCAGAAGATTGACGATCTGAATGATTCCATCCGTCAGCTAAAGCTCGACTTGGAGAATGAGATTCTAGAAGCTATCGAAAACCGTGAACAGCGGATTGACGACATGCTGCAGGCTAGAATTGATATGGAGGAAACTATCCTTGATATCTTGAAAGCTCAGGCGGAAGATGCGGAGCAGGCAATCCTTGATGCGATTGACGCTCAAATTGACGCCCTGAACAAAGAGAAGGATGCGGTTTCCGAACTGCTGGACGCACGTAAGGAGCAGGCAGATCAGGAAGACAAGCTGGCACAGCTGCAAGAGCTGCAAGCAAAGTACTCCCGTATTGTGGCTGACCCGACACGCGCCAAGGATGCACAGGATATTCTTGACCAGATCAACGACTTGCGCGATGAGATTGCTTGGGATCAGGCGGAGAATGAAAGCGAAGCTCAGCAGAAATCCATTGAGCAGCAGATTTCTTCACTGGAAGATTACCGAGATTATATTGAGCAGTACTATGAAGACCTGTTGAATAACCCGCGCAACTTCATCGATCAAGTGAACAGCATCCTGAAGATGAGTCAGGAGGACATCCTGACTTGGCTGGAGCAGAACAGCACGGACTATAAGAACTCCACGGATAACACGCGGACGGATATGGAGAACGGCTGGAAAGAAACCCTTGACACAATGAACGGTATCATCCACGACCACTGGCAGGAAGTGCAGGATATTATCTCTCAGGGTGATGAGGCGGTAATTGCGTTCCTGAAAGAGAACTCCAACAAATACCGTGAGGCGAGCAAGCTCCAGCAGGAAGCATACATCGAGGGATGGCAGGATATGTTTGACAAGATCCGCAAGGCTTACGAGGATATGCAGACGAATCTGCTGGATAACAGCAAGTTCATCAATAACACCAAGTGGGGCGGATCGGACGACGATGGTTCCAGCGGCGGAAGTAGTGGAGGCGGCGGTGGACGTGGCGGCAGCACTAATGCTGGCGGCAATTGGTATTGGTCACTAAACGGTTCGAAGGTTGGGCAAGCGTACAGTAGCAAGGCAGCTGCACAGGAAGCGCTAAACCAATCGATTGCATATGCTAAAAAGATCTATGAAGCAGCTGCAAAACGTTGGCAAAAGACGCACAGTAGTGCGGACTTGTCAGAAATGACGAGACTGTCCAAGTCATACAACACGCAAAAGAAAGCAACTGTAAAGAAGTTCGCTCGCGGCGGTATTGCCGACTTTACAGGGCCTATCCAGATTGATGGAACCAAGGCAAACCCTGAACGGATTCTGTCTGCTACACAGACAAAGCTGTTCGAAGGCTTGGTGGCATCCTTGGAGCAAATGAACCGAGTTCGTGTAGCGCCTATGAAATACAACGGCGAGGCTGTAACGAACAATAAGTCCTACGGCTACAACTTTGGCGACATCAATATCAAGGTGGAGCGGCTTGACAGCGACCGCGACATTGAGGATTTGGCGGACAAGGTGAAGGAATCCATCGTGGAGTCCATGACCCGTGGACGCGCCGTTGGAGGAATTGCTTTGTAAGCTGGATTGAGGAGGAGGTCGAAAGGTCTCCTCCTCTTTTTTTTGTTTGATTTCAAAAATGCAAGTTGTTTAATAAGGGACATAGGGAGGACAAAAGGAAGGAGTGTTTCATAATGAATGGTTTTTCTTTTATGGGAATACACAGCAGTGCTTTTGGTGTGTACTACATCCCGGACGAGAGTTCATTATTTGACGATAGATCTGACTACGAAGTGTATGACGAAGACGTTGACTGGCATGACGGCGGAATTTATTACGGCAGGAAGGCAAAGCCGCGAGAGTTTTCTTTGGATTGCTATTATGAAGATATTCCGCGCAAGACCTATGAAAAGATGAAACAATGGTTGAGCGGCAGGCGTTCAGGGCGACTGATCTTCGATGATAAGCCATGGAAGTATTACGATGTGTATATAACAAAGAAGCCATCCGGCAAGCAGTATTCGCAGCATGAGCATGGAATGGAACCGCTGTATTCCGGGACTTTCTCTATTACCTTTACGGCTTATGAACCGTTTGGAAAACTGGAGTACAGTTCTTATGATACCATTGATACAGACGGCGTTACGAGATACTGCGGAATGCTTGAAAAAAGCAAGCTGCCTGCTGCTCCGGAATTAAGCGACAGACGTTTTATCTTTTATAACTGCGGAACAGAAACCGCCCCGACGATCATTCGAGTTGGCGGTGCAACAGATAAGGACGGTTTTATGATCCGCAACGAGACAACTGGTCAGAAGTGCAGGCTGATCGCTCTTCCCCCATCTCCTGCATATCTGGAACTGGACAGCCAGAAAGGGAGCGTGACGCTTGTTGACCCCAGCACTAATCAACGCGAGCTGATGTTTGAGTATCACGATTATGGCTTCATTGATCTGGAGCCATCGGGACTTCTTTACGATGAAGTGCTTGTAGCCTATACATCCGGCAGCAACACAGTTACCGTCTACAACAAGGAACTGGATCAGAGCCATGTGGGTAGGTATCTTTACCTCGGCGGTAAGTGGATGAGAATTATTGCCGTCACGAAAAACGGCGTCGTTCTCAATGGTAACATGGAAGCCAGTGGTGAAGAATCCTCGACGATTGTTGTCATGAACCAAATGGCTATCGAGGGGAACGTGACCCTGACCAAATTTGAAATGGAGTACACCCCGCTTGTTCATTAAGGAGTGAAGGAAGATGGAACAGAAAAGTCTTTCTGTATTTGATTATTCAGGAAAGAAAGTTTGCGACCTGTATGACAGCACGGTTCAGACACCGGGACAGGCGTTTGACATTTCAGTAACGGCAGAGCTCTCTGGATGGAAGACGCTGAACTTTACCTTACCCTATCTGGTGAAGAAAGATGGTGCCGCAGAGGAAGATAACTGGCGTTGGAAATACATCAAAGTAGAATATCAGGTGCGGTTAAAAGAAGGCAATAAAGAAGACTGGTTTATTATTACCTCGCCCAAGAAGAGCAAGTCCAGCAAGAAGATCAACGGAACCGTGGAGTGTGGGCATCTATCTGGAACGCTAAAGACCAAGAACCTGTATTTATATTTTGATGACACGAACGGCATCGGTACACTTCCTTATCTGATGAATCAGATCCTTGCCGGAACCGGTTGGACATTTGATGAGGATGGCTCTGATGTTTTCTATGAAAACTACGCCACGGATGAATCCGCAGAGAAAGTAGAAAAGAAGCGCTCGCTCAGCTCGGACAGCAAGGCGGGCGCTTACTCTTTGATTGCATCGGTCTGCGACTTGTTCAACGCCTATCCAGTATATGATGCGGTGAATAAAAAGGTAGCCTGCTTTGACTTGAATAACAAGAAGCCCCTTTGGGAAATGGAAGTAGGCAAGAACCTGACAGCGCTAAGCAAGGAATCAAACAGCGAGAACATTGTAACGCGGCTTTATGTCGAGGGTGACTATGATGAGAAAGAGTATGTTGGTATTGACGATGTGAACCCCACAGGTCTTTCTTATCTAATGAACTTCGATTACTATAAAAGCATCGGCGCTTTTACGGATGCTCATCAGGCAGCGCTGGATAAATATATGACCGATATCAAAGCCATCAAGAAAGAAACCATGGCGACAGCAACAGATTTATCTGCAAAGTCCAGCGAGCTTTCTTTGCTTTGGGGCAGTGTGAACTATGTGCTTTGGACAGTCAAGGACGGGACACCGACTGAGAAGTATATTGGCGGTACAGTAGAAACCGCACAGGAGAGCTTCGAAATTGGCGATACGATGTATGTGTTTACCAACGATGGGAAGTACACAACACAGGCAGTAACCGCAGACACAAAGCTGACGTTCGCATCCAATGTAACACACATTCTGAAATTCATTGGTAAGTGCAACGGTTCCATCGGCGCAAAGGAAGTTGCGATTGAAGCCAAGCAGCAAACGATTGACGAACTGGAAAAAGAGAATGCCAAAGAAACTACCTCTGAAGCTACGAAAGCCAAGAACAACGAGACGATCAATGCCATCCGTGCTTCGATTCAGGGCGTCTACAACGGCACGGGTGAGATTGAGAAACATGCCTACACGGTAAAGGTCACAGGAGCGCAGGAGTTACAGAACGGAACAGAGGTGGAAGCGGAGCTTGCCCGAACCAGCACGTCTGTTACGCTGAACACAGCGTCTTACAAACTGAGCAGCACAGACGCTGCGCTTGCCTCTGACAAAACCGTTGTGGTAAACGCTAACGACGTGAAGTTTTCTTTTGGCGACTATGGCATTACTGATACGCTTGCAGAGAGCGCCGCTGCTGCTGAGATTAAAGACAAAAGCGTTCACGACTTGCCGGTGAACATTCTGAATGTCTCTTCTGTCGCCAAGAAGATTCCGCTCAAATGCAGCAGTAACTCTACAGGAGTAGTAGCGAAGCTATACGGTACGACCTTTACCATGACGGTAAGTGCTGTGGCTTATGGTCTATATGAGCAGTTTGCCCGTGCGGTAAAACTGGCAGCCGAGGTCGGTATTCTGTCAAACACGCAGAAGGAACAGATCAAAAACCAGAACAGCATCGAAGCTGATTTTGTTTTAGCTATGGGCGATCTGCTCCGTGATGGATATTGGAACGACGACAACTACATCAAGGGACAGGAGCAGTATCTTTATAACGACGCTCTTGACGTGATGAAGGAAGTTTCCAAGCCAACCATCAAATATACGGTATCGCTGATGGTGATGTCGGACGCAATGGGATATACGCCGGAGCAGGTAGAGCTCAACTCCAAGGTTCGCATTTATGACCCAGAGTTGGAGATTAACGATACGGTTTATGTAAACAAAATCGAGCGGTATATTGACCGCAAGGATCAAGGTTCTGTTGAGATTACAAACGAGGAAGTAAATATCTCCGCTAACTTTGACAGTATCTTCAGCCGTATCACTTCCATTGCCAATCTGATTGAGCAGAAGAAAACCCTGTTCGAGCGTTCTGAGGCAATTACCTCTGAAGGAACGCTGGCAACTGATCGGCTGAACGGCGCGATTGATTTGCTGGTAACGCGACTCTCCTCTTCGGTGAGCTCGTGGTACACAGATGACAACGGCAACATCATCTTTGAATCCGTCGATGGCTCCAGCGCCATGCAGCTATGCGGAGACGGATGGATGATTGCTGACGGAAAGAAAGATGACGGCAACTGGAACTGGAGAACGGCGGCGTCCGGCAAAGGCATTGTTGCGGACGCGATCTATACCGGATATCTGAGCGCCGAACGCATTGAGGCAGGATCCATCACCGCAAGCAAACTGGCAAGCGACGTTGGGAAAAGCCTTGACCTTTCCAGCAACGAATCGGTGCGCCTGACTGTCAAGGATGCGGTTGACAGTATGGTGACTTACCAGCTGAAGATCACATCCGACAACGGCTTATTCTTTTCCAAGTCGGTGACAGAAACAACGCTGACGGCAGATGTGTATGCCAACGGTGAAAATGTGACGAAGAAATATGACGCCAGTAAATTCAAATGGCTACGCTCCTCTGGCGACGACGCTTCGGATGCCGTGTGGAATGCGGCGCATATTGGCATGCGCTCCATTACGCTGACCAATACCGACGTTCCTGTAAGCGCAACATTTGAGTGCCAGATTACCATTGATGTGGACGAAGATTTGTCCAGACTATATTTTGATACTGTCGCGGTTGCGAATTTGACAGACGAGGACTTCCGTTTTTATCTAAGCTGCAACGCTCCGGCAACACAGGTATACGACCCGAATCTTGGCGGCGGCTATACGCCTGACTGGGCAGCGACGCCCGTTGAGATTGAACCATACATTTTTCTATACGGTACGGCGACAACACCGGGAGTCAATAACGCAATCGTTGTCACTTGGAAAAAGATGGTCGGTTCGACAGAGACGACGCTTGGCAGTTATGAAGCAGTTGACGCTTCTACCGGAAAGCTGACGATCAATGGGAATGTGCTTGGCGCAGACAGCGTGACATATATCTGCGCGGTATCTTACAATGGCGAAACGATGGGACAGGAGTCCCTGAGCTTTACGCAGGTAGTGGCGGCTGAAAAAACAAAGAGCTGTGTTTTGTCCGGTGGAAATGTGTTCAAATACACAGACGGAGTTGTGAACCCGAACAGCCAGACCATCGAGTGCGGCGTGGTGAACGTAACAATTGTGGAGTGGCAATACCGCCAAGCAGACGGCTCATATGCGAAGGTTCCGGGGAATGGAACAGGAAGTACCCTGACAGTAAATGCTACGGATGAAAACCTGTTCGTCAACGATATATGCACTATCAAGGTTATCACATCCGACACTTCTGTGTACGATATTTTCTCCCTGTATAAAGTACGGAATGGTGCGACGGGCGACGCGGGAACATCCTACTATGCTTACATCCGCTATTCGGCTTATGCTGATGGACGGCAGATGAAGGAAGCACCGACCGTCGATACCAAGTATATCGGTTCTTATGCTGGCCCATCTGAAACCGTTCCCCCTTACACAGCTTTCCAATGGAGCAAGTATGTAGGCAGCGACATCACGGTTGAGTCTACGCTAGTAGAGTACAATCAGGTGAGCGCCGAAACGCCGGGAAGACCTGATGACGATGACGCTGGCTGGAACACCGAAGTACCGACGCTGACCGAGGGCTATTTTTTATGGGCGCGGACGACTGTGACTTTCTCAGACAAGTCCACGATGCGTACCTACTCTGTCTCCTATAACGGAAAGACGGGAGCCACAGGCGTATCTTACTACACCTATGTGCGGTACTCTGCGAATGCGGATGGATCCAGCATGACACGGCTTCCCGAAAAGGATACGGCGTACATCGGTATCTACACCGGAACCGCCAGCTCAGCGCCAATCGCGTACAGCGCGTATACATGGTCAAGACTGAAGGGTGACGCTGGAACAGGCGTTACGGTTTCTTCTACGGTGACGAAGTATGCCAAGACAGACAGCAACGAGCAGCCGGCAGAAGACGGTGCTTTGTGGCAGGATGATATTCCATCTGTAACAGAAGGTTCCTACCTATGGTCAAAGACGATTGTAACCTATTCTGACGGGACGACCGCCACAACCTATAACGTATCCTACTCTGGTACCAATGGCGAGAATACAGCTCATGCTTTTTTGACAAACGAGAGCATTTCTTTTGCGGCGGGAGACGACGGAAAGGTAAGCTACACCCGAATTGTTCCAACCGTCGCTGCGTATGTTGGTATTACCAAAACGATTCCGGTGGTTGACTTTACAAAAATCACCAACATTCCCGACGGCATGGTGATATCCAGCGGAGGAACCACAGAAGACGGCGAAGTAGAACTTGTGATTCAGGTAACAGCAGGCTCTTACCTTGGAGCGGAAGGACTTATCTCCGGGCAGATCGGAATTCCGGTTCAGGTGGATAAAGACGGCGTGGTGCTTTTGAGTACGACGCTTTATTTGTCTTGGGTAAAGCTGAACAAAGGCAAGGATGGCACGAATGGCCGTGACGGCGTGATGTTTTCGCTGTATACGCCAGATGGCAACACCTTCCCCAATGGACAGGGTACGCTTTCGATTGCGGCTTCCGCCTACCTTGGAACGACTGACCTGACCAAAGACTCCACAGCCACCTTTGCATGGAGCCAGTTCAAGGACGGCCAGTGGGTAACCATGACGGAAGCAATGCCGACCATTTCTGTCAGCGGTGCGAACGTAGACGGCATTGGTGTATTCCGATGCGTGATGACCTACAAAGGCGAATCCTTTACCGCCACGGAAACGCTGACAGACAAGACGGATTCCTATCAGGCTTACATCGCATCATCGGGTGGAGATACCTTTGTCAATGGCGGTTCCTCCAGCTTGAGCTGCCTGCTATATAAGAACGGCGAGAAAGTAGAACTGGATGACACGGAGTATGTATGGGCGAAGCTGGACAAGGATGGAAACGCGGAGACATACTCCAAGACCGGTAAGACCATCACGGTATCTGCTACGGAAATTTCAGAGAAGGCTACATTCATCTGTCAAGTCGGCGGTGTGCAGGCACAGTTCACTCTGCGTGTCAGCAATGACATTTACGTTTCAGACATAGAGCCGGAGAATCCGTCCAACGATATGCTTTGGCTGGATACCTCCGGCGACATCAGCGTATTAAAGCGCTGGATGACGGAGCACGTAGACGCGGCATCCGGCGAAACCATCGCGGCACACTGGGAAGAATGTACCGTATCCCAAAACACGATTATAAACCTGCAGAAATTCAGAACGACAACCGCAACAGAGCTGGCTGCGCTGAAGACATCGGTAGAAGCAAGAGTGACGACTGAAAAGTATGACGCGGATACCAAGATTTTGGAGCAGAAGATTGCGGAAGCGACCATGAACGACGACCGCTTCAAGATTATGTTCAGCCGAACAGTTGAAGATGGAATCAACAGCCAGATTGGAAGCGTTGCCAGCGACCTGAATAATTACAAGGGCTCTGTGGCGAACTACATGCAATTTGGTTCTGACGGTGTGCTGACGCTTGGCTCTTCCCAATCAGACTTTAAGACACAGATTACCAACCGCAAGGTAGCGTTTATGCAGGGTTCATCGGAGGTCGCTTACATCTCGGACAGCTCCATGTTTATTACGAACGCCCGTGTGACGCAGCAGCTTTCCATTGGTACAGACAACGGCAATGGTTACTTTGACTGGACGGTTACGCCAACGGGACTGGGGCTGAAGTGGCGCGATCCGAGCAATCCGCTATAATGAAAGGAATGAAGGAAATGGCAACATGGACATATGAGATCACCGTCAGCGGCGATCACTACATGAAAGACGGCAGCGCTTTTTCGGCAACAATCAGGAGAACTTCCCCGGCGAGCGTAAGCGACATTGGGCTTTACAGCATTGACGGTTCCTGTACGGTGAAATCAAATTCCAGAATCCAGACCTATGCCAACGACGTTTGTTTGTCCTTTGGTTCGTATTTCTGGATCGGAACACTATCCCAAAACCAAAGCGACCATTCGATTGTTGAGGACGGCTATGACCTAGACAGTTCCATCCTCAATGTTGGCCCCGGAGGCGCGGACGTTACGATTTCTGCGGAGCATCCCGGTGGAAGTGGAAATGGATGCTATCTGAAACACAACTTAGTATTTACCATCAGCATCGGTGTTAATTCCAAGTACAGCTCCTCTTCTATTTCTTGCGGCTCTCCTGTTGATTTTGGCAACACTTCTTCTGTTTCCTTCTCAAACCCACAGCTTGGCGCGTTGAACCACAAAATTACGTGGAAGGTGAATGATACCTATCAATACGAAACGACCACAGCAACAGGCGCTTCATCGGCTGTGTACCAGATCCCGACAAGCTGGCTGGCTTCCTGCCCGAATAGGACGTCCATTGAATGTACGGTTACAGTACAAACGTTATATCATAACAATTCCATAGGAACCACATCCAAAGTAATTGTGTTAAGCGTGCCAAATAGCATTGTGCCGAGCATTGGCGGGTTTACTTCGGAGATTTATAACGACACATCCAAAGAGAAATTTGCCACTAGCAAGGGCGTTTATATACAAAACCTGTGCGGTGCAAAATTCACTGTAAGTTCTGTGTCTGCCGGTACGGGCTCTGCCATCAGCTCCATTGAGTTTTCTTCTACATCAGAAGACGATGGCAGTCAAAAATGGAACGAATATACAATTGATAAATTTGGTCATAGCGGCAAGATGAATTTTACGGTCACTGTGAAAGATGAGCGTGGCCGCGCCGCAAGCGCAACCCTCACCATTAACGTAATTGCCTACAACCTGCCGGTGATTTCTTCCTACAACGCTTTTCGCTGCACGGCAGCTGGCGTTGGAAGCGAAAAAGGAACCTATGCGTCCATCTATTGCTCAGCCAATGTTTCACCAGTAACGATTAACGGAAGTGCAGCCAACACCATGAGCATTTCCGGCTATTACTATGTGGCGACAACAGGCACGCCAAGTCTTGTGACGGCCATTAGCGATATGACCAGCGGCAAGGTTTATATCGTTGGCGGCGGCAACCTTTCTAGCAGCTCTACCTATTATGCGCGGTTCATCGCGACAGACGCCATGGGCGGTACTGCCACAACGGATACGCTTATTTCCAGCGCGGCTTACGCTATCCATGTAAAGAACGGTGGAACCGGCGTAGCGTTTGGCAAAACCAGCGAGATACAAAATGCCGTTGAAATCAATTCCGGCTGGAACTTGTTTTACAAAGGCTTCCAGATGCCGCCAATTGTTTATTCCGCAACAAACGCGCCGAGCAACCCTGTGACAGGCTTGATCTGGCTGAAGAAGAAATGAGGCGGTAGCAGATGGCAAGCATTACATGGTCTGGAAATTTTGGCGGCAACAGCGCCGGAAGCGGAGGACGGACGACAAGCATCAGTGCTTCGTCTTCACTTCCGGCTACCGCCGTTATAACAAGCATATCTTACAGCATCAGTCTGACAGCCAGCAAATATTCCAGCAGAAAAAATTGGAACCTGTACTGGCTGATTGCTCAAAACAGTTCAGGAACGATTGGCGCTTATATCGGAAGCGGTGGTAACTCATCAGTTATAGCATCAACAAGTATGTCTTCAACATCAGGAACCATCTCTGGTTCTTTGTCTCTGTCCGATCAATCTGTTTTTCAGTCAACTAGTATCCAATGCTACGCAAAAGCAAACACAAACCACAGTGCCACCTCATATATGAGAGCGGTTAGTGTTACTGTCAATTACGTTGTCCCTTATCTTTCTTGGGGTGGTACACTTTCCGCCTACCAATCCAACAATCAGGTTGTGCTGAATTGGAGCGCTACGCCAAGCTACGGAAACGGTACTGGTGCGTGTACATATTCTGTTCATAATGGAACAACTTGGGTAAAGTATGATCTGGCGATTTCGACAAGATCGTATACCCTAACTCCGACTTCATATGGCGGGAATATTACTTACAAGGTAGCTGCTCTTTATCATGGCGGATTGTTATACGAAGAAAAGACTGTAACGTTTGCCGCCAAACCGCCGAGCTTATCTTGGAACAATGCTACACCAACGGTAACGGAAAACGCAGACGGGACGCTGACTATCTCGTGGAACGCAGGATCCGGAAGCTGGGGCGCTTCCGGAACGGTAGTGAAGTATACGCTGTACGCAGCTTCATCGTCCACGTCAAGCGGAACCGCAGTAGGAACCTACACGAGTACATCCGCAACGATTGCCGCACCGGCAAAGGATGCCTATTATTATGTGACTGCCGTCTACGGCTCTGCATCGAGCACCAGCGGACGAACGGTTTACGCGGCGCACAGAACCGTAAAGAGATGGAATGGCAGCGCTTGGGAGGAATGCATTGTGTACTGTTATCAGAACGGAACATGGGTGGAGTGCATCCCTTATATCTACAACGGAAGCGGTTGGGAACTGCTGTCGCATTGATTTCAAAAAGCAGAGTTATTTAATATGTATAGAGGGATGGAGAAATATGATCCCAGCCGCAAGTCAAACGGGACTGCAGCTTAACCTGCGACACTTTAGAAAGGGTGTTGTATTTATGGCAAATTATACTTACGATGACATTTTTGAAGTTGACACAAGCAAGCACGGAACTGGTGGTGCTTTGAATATGCGGCAATACGCAAGAACTTCAAGCCAGCTGGTTTGCACTATTCCACAGGGGTATCCACTAGATTGTGATAAAGAGCAGGAAAAGAATAATTGGATGCCTTGTACTTATGATGGCGCACGTGGGTTTGTGATGTCAAAGTTCTTAGTCGGCACAAAAGCGTATGGAACACAGCCGACATCTGGTGCTGGGAACTATAATGGCAGCGATTCTCTAAATTGCAAAGCAACTGTTCGCGTTTCTAACTTACCACTTTACAGCTCTGACGACGAAAACAGCACCGTCTTAAAGAAAATTCCAAATGGAGCAACCATTTATGTGAATACTTCGATGGTTGCAATGAAAGAATGGTTGCGTGCCGTGTATAGCAACACGATGGGTTTTGTAAAGCATAAGAACATCGAAGTATATCCCAAGAATACTTCATATGTTGTTTCTGCTTGTCAGCGTTATGGTGCACCACTCTTGAAGAAAGGCATGACAAGCGATTATGTTGGGATTCTCTCGCAAGACCTAAGAAATGCTGGATGGCATACAATGACCGGTGGTACAACATTTAACGATGAAATTTATCAAATTGTTCGAGAGTTCCAAAGTGAGTATGGGCTTTCCGTAGACGGTGTTGTAGGCAACGCTACAAAAGAAAAATTATATAGTATTACTATGTTTGGTTAATTCTTTAATGTAAAATAACGGAGAGGGTTTAGATTTCCCTCTCCGTTATTTTTTCTATATTGCCTGTATATGCATCAATGATAATGTCATAGGTATGAGCCTTGTTTTTCCCAATGCGGAAGCACCATACAGGCTTTTCCGGGTCATTGATAAGGTAATAAGTCTGAATAACTTTCCAAGGCTGCAAAGCAGCTATTGTCTCGTTCTGCTCTGCATAAGTCATGGCGATAGAATAGGCATCTTCTTCGGAAATGCTCTTTTCATCTGGAAGGCCGCATTTATCTTGTTCAAGCAAGCGTTGAAAGAATGGAGAATAATAAGGTTGATATTCAGGGTTGATGGCATTTGTTCTGAATTTTTCAAGTTCCCAATGCTTCTCCGCGATGCTGCATAACCACGCTTTCTGTTCAATCGTCCAGTCCCCAAACAAGCCTCCATCTGGGCAGAAAACATTACACAGTTCACTGTAATATTCATCCATCGAATAATCTGTGTTGTAGGTAATTTTCATGATATCTATGTTCAAGTCAGCAGATACGGTTACACTATAGATTGCGGTTGCGGAATATTCCCAGTTGAAGTCAAACCCATAAGCACTGTCAGTTGCTTCACGCAGAATGCAGGTATACAGCTCCGGGTCGTATAGATAATTTGTCTTGAGCTTTTCCTGTGCTGCAATGTGCGCCTGCTCCACCTGTGCATCTGAAAACGCCTGATCTCCCGGCGTAACAGATTCCTCAGCAAAGGAAACGGAGGCAAACATGACAATCGTTACGAGCGTCAAAAGGATGAAGGCAAGATTCTTCATTTTCATGATGGTTCCTTTCTTCTTAGTTAGTAAGTGTTTTAATTATACCTCAATTCTTTTCCAAAATCTACATTACAGTTGTAAATTTTACATCACCCAAAGCGAGATGATGAACATGAACAAAACCAACTATATTGAGGCGGTTGCCGGGAACGCGGTGAGCGTAACCGCAGGCGCGTATCAATATGACCGTGGAATCAAGCTGAGAGTGGACGGGACGACAGCGTTGAGCCCGCCGAACTTTCACTTTGCGATAGATGGTATGGAGAACGCGCTGACGGCAAAGTCCACCGCAGACAGCAGCGGGCGGCTGATATGCCGCATCCCGGACACCCTGCTGATGCAAACCGCCCCGATCCATACCTACATTTATATTGAAAATGGCGACGACACCGGCTATACCCTGTGCGAGTTTGTAACGCCGGTGATCGCAAGAGCCAAACCATCCAACGTAACTTATACCCCGGCAGAGATCCAGAGCTTCGACAAGCTGATGAGCGAACTGAACGCGGCGAAGACGAGCGTTAGCGAACTGTTGGAAAACACGCAGGACGCGCAGCAGGTCATCGCAGACGGTAAGGCGGTTGCAGAGAAGCTGCTGGAGATAAACATGGAGGTCGTCAACGGAGACCTCTATCTTGAAATGCCGGATACTTTAAGCAAGGAGGGGACGACATGACACACGTTTACGAAAGCTCCTTTTATGTGAGTTCTTTTCATGCGGTGAATGAAACGGGAAAACCCTATGCCGCCGACGCGAACGGCTTTATCTCTTTGAAGGCAGGCGACGTTGTGCGGTTTGAAAGCTATCTGGGGACGAGCTTTGTTTCGCTGAACACGCTGGTCTTCAAATGCGGAGACACGGCGATGAGGATTCAGCTGAACGATAACGAGAAATACCCCATGCTGATTCCGGCAAAGGAACAGAAGGGCGTGCAATACATGCGGGTGTACAGCTTTACCGCGCTGACTGCCGGAAAGATTTCCTTTGACGGCTTTGCAAGCTGAGGGGTGAACGCAATATGCCGATGATTTACGGAAATGTGGGAACCCCCGGCGGCGGCTCCGCCGGAACATGCGAACGAGAAATAGACCTGAACCTATATGTGAACGACAGCGCCGAAATGATCGCCTCGTCCAACACGCTGACGCTGAGCAACGAGAACGGCGAGCTGGTCGTTGACAACCAAGTATAAAAGGAGGAAAAGCCAATGTCCAAAGTAAACCTTGGCAGAGTGGGCTTTGTGCTCAAGGGCGACTACGACGCAAAGGCGAGCTACAAGAAGCTCGACTGCGTGAAATACAACCTGAACAGCTACGGCGCGAAGCAGGACGTTCCGGCTGGCACGCTTCCAACGGATACGACTTATTGGATGCAGCTGACAGACGGCGCTACTCCCGTAGCAGAGCTGCGCACTGAAGTGAACAACGCCATTAAGGCGCAGAATACCGAAATCAAAAAGAAGCTGGATGAGACAGACTTCACCACGTTTGTGAATGCCTACCCGGCTTCAACGCTGGAGAAGGCGATTGAGGCTTACTACGCCATGCGCCGCACCGGAAAGATTTACGGTGTAAAGATTTATAAATTTGCCAGCAACCCGACGACTGCCGGTGTGCGGCTGGAGGACGCGGCGGAGATGACCTATGCCCCATCCACGGAGGCAACCGCAGGGCAGGATGACTTTATCGACAAGGTTCCCATGTTTGACTGGGTGCATGTGAACTACGTCCGCGACGACGACGGAACCGCAAGGCCGATTGCCATCGAGGGCATGAGCGATTACAAGACAACTGGCGCGGTTGATGTTGGCGCGATGCAGATGAGCTTCTACGTGAAGGTGGTTGACAATGCGGACAGCATTGAATACTACGTGTCCGATACTCAGCACGAAGGCTACACCCCTTGGTGCGAGTGTGTGAAGGCGGACGGAACGGTACTGCCGTGGTGCATTGGAAGCGCCTATCTATCCGGCATTGCGAGCGACAAGCTGCTGCGAAGCCAGCCGAACCTGATGATTGAGCTGTGGCAGAGCCACAACAACATGATTACGAACTATCAGAAAAAGGGCGCGGGTTACTGGGGTGCGGGCGCGGCGCGTAACTCTTTCGCTATCCTGATGCAGTATATCAAGACAGCGAACAAGAGCAGCCAAGCCACATGGGCTGGATGCACCAATTATAGCTATCAGTATCCGGCGGCGGTGGAAAGCGCTGAAGCGATTTCCTACTTCCCGCTGACCAAGGCGCAGGCTGCAAACCTGATTGTGGGCAGTACAGTATCCATCGGTTACGGCTATGAAAGCAACGGAGCCGTAGGAACTGACCGCAACAACGCAAACATGTACAAGTATGTGCAGCAGGCGCGGATCACCAAGATTGAAGACTTGGACGATACGAACGCTGCGGTTTATCTGGATACCGACGCTACCTTTACCACCGCGAAAGTCAGCATCACTGACACGCTGCAATCCCCTGTTTATCTGTCCACTTACCCTTGGGCAAGCGGTACAACCGACAAAGTGATCGGCAAGTATGACGGAAGCTGGCTATCCAACACCAACGGCAAGACGCCGTACCGCATCCAAGGTCGCGAGTACAACTTGGGCTGCTACGAGATTGCGTCCGACCTTGTGCTGGACTGCAAGGAAACCGGCTATGAGGTGCTGCTTGCTCCGAAGGGGACGGCGCATTCCAACGCAGACGCCACCATCCGCGCCACCTACACCAAGATCGGCACAATGCCCGTTGCTTCCGGCGACCAGCAGGTTGGCGACATTGACGTGAACCCGACCACGGGCGCATGGTATATCACTGCTTATGGCGGTTCCGCCACGCAGGGCATGGGCGACCGATGCTACGGCGCTTCCGGTCAGACCGGAACCCGCGAATATTTGCAGCGCGGTGCTCTCTGGCTTGGGTCGAATGCTGGCTCTTCTTTCTTGCTTTGCTGGTACTGGCTCGGCTGGGCGTATTGGTACTGCGGCGCGGGCGATTGATTTTCCACGTCTTCTGGGGGTGAATTGGGGCGAAGCCCCAAGAGGGGATCACCCCTGGAAGAAATTTTCTATCAATATTTTCCCCTCTCAAGGGACTTATGGGGTGCGCGGTAATCTCAGGAATGGGTCGAATGCTGGCTCTTCTTACTTGAATTGCTGGAACTGGCTCGGCAGGACGAATTGGAACTACGGCGCGGGAGATCAGACTGGCGGGGAATGCTCCCCGTTTAAGAGAAACAACAATGGCGCAATCGGCGACATTTAGCCCCATATTTCGTGCGACGGCATCGCACTCGGTGCGACACACCGACCTGCCTGAATGGCGAATTTCTCTTATTAAGGCGCTTACAACTATAAAGGAGTAACGTGTGCGGAGCGAGAGCCAACCCACACGCGGGAGAATAGGTAAACCGAAATCCCGGACAGAGAAAATCGAATGCACAGAATACATCTATATAATAATTTGGAACGCAGGAAAGACGTCAGCATCCCTGTTTATCAGTGTATCTGCGACCGATGGAAGCGCGGCGATACCGTCAGGCTGCTGGCAAGGGAAACCGGGCGAAGCGTCCATGAGGTAAAGCGGATGGTGGCAGACCATCAAACCCACCTGCTTTACGACGGCGTGGAACGCATCATCGACCGAATGCATCAGAGTATCTTGCACCAAGACCTGAGTTTGCCTCCCATTGTTTACCACGAGAAGGCAGACCCATCCAGCCACAAAATGCGGACGATTGGCGTTGAGAGCATCGAGCAGCAGCTATATGACGAAGTTGCCGACTATGCGCTGCAGCCGCTGAAGAAGCGGATTGGAACATACCAGATTGCCTGCCTGAAAGGAAAAGGCGGCGCGATGGGAAACCGTGCGCTTCGCCGCTGGATGAGAGACAAGCGGGTGCGCTGGGCAGTTCAGGCGGACGTGAAGAAATGCTATGAAAGCATTGACAGGAAGAAGCTGATGGGCTTTCTCCGCCACGTCGTCAAGGGTTCGCCCCGCGTGCTCTGGCTGATTGAGACACTGATCAGTACGCACCGTCATGGTCTGAACATCGGTTGCAAGCTATCGCAGGACTTGGTGAATATTTACCTGTCCGTTCTCTACCACCAGTTGACCGAACAGGTTGCCGTGGTGCAGAAGCGCAGAGGCGAAACCAAGAAGCATATGGCTGTGTGCCATGCCCTGTTCCAGATGGATGATATTCTTTTATTATGTACATCCAAACGAGATGCGAAACTTGCGGTAAAGGCTCTGCTGGAGAAATCGGCAGAGCTTGGCATTACCATCAAGCCCAGCTGGCGGATGTACGAGCTGAACGATCCTTCTGTCCGAGGTGAAGGAAAGACCTTTGTAGACATTATCGGCGTTCGGTTTTACAGACATCGCAGATCACTCCGCCGCCGTGTTTACATCAGAGCGCGGCGAGGGTTGGCAAAGGTACAGCGGCTGATCCGAATGCACAAGCGCGTTCCCGGCTCACTGGCCAAGCGAGTGATCTCCCATATCGGGTGCCTGTTATGGACAGAGTATTTTCGGCTATGGAA
>ERZ857757.269-NODE-269-length-58706-cov-7.089973_pt1 | contig 58706 bp, 46 predicted proteins | sample MGYA00519764_ERZ857757 | MGnify/ENA primary metagenome ERZ857757 (study PRJEB31778, sample SAMEA3449359) | human gut metagenome | biome: human gut; feature: human-associated habitat; material: faeces | place: United Kingdom | collected 2010/2012 ...
ATCAAATTCTTTTGTCCCACTTTTCTTGTAAGAAAAGTGGGCGAGGTTTAAGGGTGAGCAGCCCTTACCCAGCGCATAGCCTTATTTGCTATCATCGTTCTTTGGCTGTTCAGCCGGAATTTCCGGCTTTGCTTTGTTTTTCTCCTTTTTCCCGGCTTTTTTGATAATAACCCGGATAACAATAACCAAAACAATCACAAAAATCACAAATAACAAGATGCCCGGTAATCCATACGAAACATCCACTGCAAAATCTTCCAGGGTGTCGCCGAAATCGCGAAATCCACTCGATACAGCCTGCGAAATGCGCTCGCCGAACGTTTTGGGCATTGTCTGAACCGCAATCGGTTTAAAGACCTCCTGCAAATCGATATTGACGGTGGAATAGCTAATCAACGAATCATAGCGGCGCAGCGTTCCGGAAAGGCTTTCAATCTCATAACGAACATCGGCAAGTTCAGATTCCAAAAGGAGCACATTGTCGAGGCTTTCTGCTTTGCTTAAAATGTCCAATAACCGCTCTTCGCGGAGCTTGGCGCTGGACAAGCGCGCTTCGGTATCGAAATACCGTTCACTGACGTCTTCGTTGTTTTCGGTTGAATGCACCACCGTTCCGATATTTCCGGCTTCGGTACGAAACGCCTGATATTTGTCCGCCGGTACGCGAATGGTAAAAGAACCGTTTCGGTTTCCCTCATCGGCGTATCCGTAGGTATCCGACCGTTCATAGTAAGCGCCGTATTTTTCGCATAAGCGGTCAAGCGCGGCGACTGCTTGATCAAATTCCGTCGTCTGAACGCTGAAATAGGAGGTGTAAATGATTTTTCGCGCAGTTTCTGCTTGTTCGGCAAGAGAGGATTGACTTTCCGATTCCATAGCGGCTCCGTCGGAATCATAGTAATTTTCAACCCTTGTGCCAAAAGAGTAGTTACCGTTATAATCACGGGAACTTTTTGCCTCTGCACCGCCGGAAGGAGAGCCTGGACTTTCGGAAGTGTCCATCAAATAATTTGAGTCATCGTAATAGGCCTTACTTCCGCAGGCAACGAGAGAAACAAGCAAAGTCGCAGTAAGGGCAACGGCAAGAAAAGCAAGCGCAAGACGTTTGGAGGTGTTTTTCACATTTTTCATTGCAATAAGTCCTTTCATAAAAAACATATAAATTTTGCTTTTACTTTGGTTTTATGCCAGTTAGACGAAAAAACAGAAAGAAAAGTTTCCTGTTTTTTCATCTTTTTCACAATTTTTCTTTCAAATTCAAAAACAGGTGTAATTTGCAAACATTTGTTCTTGACAAACGCGAACACATGTGCTAAAATGTATTTAAAAAGAAACATGCGTTCTAAAAGGAGAAAAATATGTTAGCGACAGAAGCGGAAAAATATATCACACATCAAGGAATCAACCGCGGCAGAATCGTTCTGCATTCCGATCTAAATAATTTTTTTGCGTCCGTAGAGTGCTTGAAACATAAGGCTCTTTCGGCCTATCCGGTAGCGGTATGCGGCAACAAAGAGGAACGGCACGGCATTGTGCTCGCCAAAAACAATTTGGCAAAAAAATGCGGTATTAAAACAGGGCAGGTGATCTGGCAGGCTAAACAGCTTTGTCCGGCACTTGTGGTTTTGGAGCCGCACTATGAGGAGTATTTGTATTATTCGCAGAAAGTCCGTGCCGTTTATGCCCGTTACAGCGACCGCGTTGAGCCGTTCGGCATGGATGAAGCATGGCTGGAACTTACAGGAATCCACGGAGTCAAAACCCTTGACGACGGTATTTCAGCCGCCAACCGTTTGCGGAAAGATGTTTTTGAAGCGACCGGACTTACCGTTTCGGTCGGGGTCAGCGACAATAAGACGTTTTCAAAATTGGCCAGCGACTACAAGAAGCCGGACGCTGTGACTGTTTTCGGCCCGGACGAATATGTGCCGGTAATATCGAAGCTTGCCATTGGGGAACTGATGTATGCCGGACGCAGTACCCAAAAACGTTTGCACAGCTTTTCAGTGGAGACGATTGGCGATGTGGCGGAAAAAAACGGTGCCTTTTTCCGTTCGATACTCGGAAAAAGCGGTGAAACGCTGTTTCTCAATGCCTGCGGATACGACGCATCCCCGGTACAGAATCTTGTCTATAAAGATGTTATCAAAAGTATCGGGAATTCCGCCACCACACCACGCGACATGACGACGCAAGAGGATATCAAGGTTTTGATTTACGCGCTCTGTGATAAGGTTTGTTCAAGGCTTCGCAAGGCATCTTTAAAAGCAACGGTCTTGCAGATATCGTTACGGGATCCGGATTTAAAGGTCGTGGAAAAACAATGCGGTGTTTTGCCGACCAATCATGAAAGAACGCTTGCCGAAGAGGCTCTTGCGCTGTATCATCGCAGTTTTCCGGAAGGTCTTACACTTCGCTCGCTCGGTGTGCGGACTTCGGGGTTTGTTGTCTGCGGCGAAGAGTATCAGAAGTCGCTTTTTGAGACGGATACCGAAAAAACCGAAGAGCTTGACCGAACGGTGGATATGCTTCGTTCGCAATACGGGATTCATGTTATCCGGCGTGGGGTGCTCTGCACGGATAAGACGCTCTATTCACCGCTGTATTCCGAAAAACATCTGGTAGCGCCGTTCAAATCACATTAGCGGCATGCAGAGGGAACTTTTTTTGAACGGTTTCGTCTTATAAACAGCAAAAACACCATAATTCAATTTGTCGGGAGGCTTCCTTATGAGAAACACAGTTCATTATATCGTTATCGGCTTATGCATTCTTTCCCTGTGTCTGCTGGCAAATTTTGCGGAAGCCGAGGATATAACGCAAGAAAACAACACGGCAACATTCACTTATTATAACAACTAAACCACTCTAATCCGATAAAGAAGGACACGTCGAAAAAACGTGTCCTTTATCGTTATTCCGCTGTTACCGGAATAATTTTAACATCTTCAAGCGGTGAAAAAACCGCAAGGTCGTTGAAGAGAAAAACTTTAACGGTTGCCGCCCCGGAAGAAGAGGGAAGCGTCAGGGAAGCCGTTTGTATCTTGCCGCTCGGGATTTCATAGGCTTTGACACCAATCAGCTTGCCGTTTGCATCATAAGCAGCCGCCAACGCTGACGCCTTTGCGCCGGTTGCTTTGCGCGTATCAAGATTGACGGCCACGCGGATCTCGCTTTCCTCAGCAACAGCCGTGTTGCAGTGAACCGTTTCGCCGTCATAGCGAGCGCCGGCCGAAAGTACGATCTCTTCTCCGTTCGCTTTGATGTATTGGGTAAATTCCGAGGGGTTATAGACGTTCTCGTAATCGACTATCATTTCTTTATGTGCATTGACATAGCGTACATAGTCAGCGCAGGTCGGATTCCATAGATCAATGGTGCGGCAGATTTCCAGAAATTCATCATATTCATCAAAGGAAAGCGCCCCGTTGAAAAACTCAAATGAATGTCCCCAAACCGAGAATAACGAAAGCTTTTTGCTGTCGTATGTCTGATATTTTTCGGCATATTCTTTCAATACACCCTTGGAGCGCGCTTGGTAGACCGTAAATGTCCATTCGTCCATGAACTTTTCCGGCACGTCAAAACTGTAATTGTCGCCTGAACCGCGCACATAGATATAATTCTCTTTTGCGTGCTTGCGGATGTTCGGTCTTGCAATCGGAATGGTGTACGGCCAGGCAAGCCCCATGACCTCCGTGCCGAAAATCTTTTCTAATTTTTCCTTGCCGGTGATAATATCGTTAATACAGTATTCTTCCGTATAGACAAATTCTCCGGTTTCTTTATCTTTGTCGAACATGATTGGGTGCGTATCGGTGTGGTTGGCTATCTCATGGCCGGCATAAATCTGACGTTTATTTGCCAATTGCGCCTCGGTAAGATTTTCCCAGCCATTGGTTATGATATTGAAAGACCCGACATAACCGACCTGATTCAAGTGTTCCGTCAAAGCCTTGTCACCCTGTTCGTTCCCGTCGTCATAGCTGAAAATAAGTGCTTTTTTGGTAAAACCCGGATAGAATTCGGTGTCTAAGTTTTTGATCTTTCCCTCTTGCCATTTCGGATAGAACGTGACAAAGCCGTTAAGTTTCACCTTTGTACCCGGCGTATAAGTCTTGGTTCCATCCGCCCAGGCTTCAAACATCTTATACGCATGTGTAAAAGTGCATTCCGGAAGCGTAACATAACCATTTTCGTCCGGAAGAATGCGCGGCATATGACCGATTCCGTCATCTGCGTCAAAAAGAGCGGCAGCCGGAACGTCCGGAATTAAAAAAATACGTTCAATAGCAAGGTCAATATCCTTGGTTGAGCCGGGGTCTAACCGCAGGGATGTGATGTTTTTATAAGAATCCGCTGTTTTGATTTCCTTGTATAAAGAAAAGCGGAGTTCCGATAGACCGTTCGCATAAGTAAACAGCCGGTAAATACTGCGATCTTCGGCAAGAGAATTTTTGTCCAAGCTGGCAAACAGCTGAAACCACGCGCCGTTTTTTTCGGTTTGAGCGGAGGCCGTGCCCTGTACAACAAGGGTGTTGAATTTTCCCAAAGGGGCATTGACACGCAAATATATTTTGGGATCGTTTCCGCTTGTCGTGCCGTAAAACACGCCGTTCCGGACAGCGACACCGGAAATTTGATCCGGTGCAGTGTTTTCCGTGTCTCCGTCCGTATCGAAATTCCATTCATAACCTTCGCCCCAAACGGCATATACCTGCGTACTTCCGTTCAATGTCGTGTTGTAAGGAAGAACTTCGGACGAATCGGGGGAATTCGACCACCCATAGAAAATCAAACCGTCCTCCCGCACCGGAGTTTTTGACGAATACAGGCGGTCGCCGGGGTTTTTAAGAATAATTTCACTTGTTGTATCGCTCGTGTGATAGGTAACTTTGACGGTTTCCGCCTTTTCCCAGACTGCATAAACCGTTGTATCGGTTTTGATGCATTCAATGGAATCGATTCTTTCAGTCGCATCCGGCGAGAGCGACCAGCCAAGCAAGTGATTGTTCTCCTTTTGCGCGGTATAACCCGTTAGATCAACGGTTGAACCCATTTCCGCTTTTGCAGGCTCCGGCAGGGAAAGGGCAGTTCCGGCCGGGTCTTTAAAAGTGACCGTCACATTCTTGTCGGCGGTGAATGCGGCAAAATCCATGCTTACACGCACGCCTTTATAATACATTCCGATACCAATTGCCGCTTTGATAATATAGTTTTCCATATAAACGGTATTGTCGCTCATATCAAAAAAGTAGGTAACATATCGGCCGTTATCGGAGGATTTCATCGTAATGCTTTTGTTGGCTTTGCCGTCAAAAAGTCCCGACACAACATTGCCGTCTTCATCCGCCATTCCGAAATAAGCATGTGTAATCGGTGTATAGTCACTCTCGTATTTGATGCGGAGCGCAAAATATGGATATTCCGAGCCTTTGATGGGGTTGTTTTGGGTGTCAAGAACGATTGTAGTGTTGCTTATATTGGTTGTACCGATCCATTCGTCTCCCTTGATTTCAGAAGGAGAGAGATTGGTTGTCCAATAACAGGTGCTGTTTTTCTCACTGAAATCATAAAGGAGCGTTTGCGGCGTCTGAGCATTGCAGACAGTCAAAAAACTGCATAGCAGGATAAACAGCAGTGAAAACAAAGCATGCTTTTTCATAGCATTCATTCCTTTCTCGGTGATATTTATATCTCAATTGTAGCATAAGTAAAGATGAAAATAAATGACTTATTTTAACATAACGCCTAAAAAGTTGACATTATTTGATATTCATGCTATAATTCTTTCTGTAATATCTGCGAAAGGGGCAGCGCAATGAAAGCGAGTGTCATGAATACGCTTGTTGGGTTAAAATACTCCAAGTACAATATGTATGTTGATCTGGATAAGGAAACGCCGGAAAGAATTCTTACCTATTTGGAGGAACACGCCAAGGTCTTAGAAGAAAAAAACTCGTCCCCGACGTTGTTTTTGTCGGATTTCTGCTTTGACCCACACATAGCGGTCACAACCAACAACATTGTACGGCATAACGCCGTGGTGTTTCATAACCATGACTTCTTTGAATTAAACTATGTTCTGCATGGAACGGTGGCGGAATATGTCAATCATACGCCGCTGCTCTTAAAAGAAAATGATTTACTGTTCATGACGCCGGGCGTCTACCATTCCTGCTATCCGTGCGCCGGTGCGCAGGCGTTCAATATCATTTTCCGTGCCGATTGGATCAAACGTTTTCGGTCGGAACTTCGGGAACGGCGCGCCGATCATTTTATAAACCATATGGATCTGAAAGAGGGATGGTCTGTCTTTCACACCGCAGATAAAAGCAAGCCCGAACAGGCAGACAAGATTCCGGCATACATCGAACGGCTTCTTATGTGCGACAACAGCATCGCCATAGAGGCGCTTGAAAAAGAGGCCTTGGCAAAACTAATGATATTATGTTTAAATGAATGCAAAACATCCGAAAGAGCGGTTATTTCCGGGAAAAATCAAAGAAAGAGCGTCGACGCATTGGAAATCCTTCGCTATATAACACAGAATTTTGCTGCGGCAACACTTTCCGGAACAGCTGCTCATTTTGGCTATACGCCGGAGCATCTGCACCGCATTATAAAAAAGCAGACCGGCAATGGTTTTTCCGTTTTTCAGCTTTCTGTACGCATGTCCAAGGCCGCTTATCTGTTGTCCGAAACGCAGATTCCCATACACCGTATTTCTGCTATTCTCGGACTCTCCGGGTCGGAATATTTCAGCCGCATGTTTAAAAAATATGCCGGGATTTCACCGCGCGAATACCGAAAAAGCAGACAGAACGAAATACATAATACCCTTTCAAAGAGCTAAGTGAAGAATAGGCCGGTAATCCAGACCGAAAAAAGCGTACAGAATACAAGCGTCAAAAAAGCGGCCGGCAAGGCATGGCGCGTCCGTTTGATACCGCAGGCGCCAAAATACATGCTGAGCGTATAGATAATGGTGTCGGAAGACCCCATGAGCACTGATGCCGCACGACCGGCAAAGCTGTCCGGCCCCTCGGAGGCAAACAGTTCGTTTATCATGGCGGTTGCGGCACTTCCGGATATCGGACGCATGAAAATGACCGGCAACATGGATTCGGGAATGCCAAACGGTCGCAAAAGTGTGCCAAAAATGCCGCATAAAAGCTGTAAAGCGCCGCTTGCGGCAAACATGCGCGTAGCGCAGATGAGTAAAATAAGGCTTGGTAAGATTCGTAAGTTAGTCGATAGTCCCTCACGGGCTCCTTTGATAAATTCGCAAAACAGGTCTTTTCCGGAAAACAGCATGGCCGCTCCGGCAAGCGTAATGATGATTGGAACGGCATAGACGCCAAGTATTTGCATAAAGAACTCCTTTTACTTTTTCAACTATTTGAAAAACTTTGCCAAAGCTTTGCAAACGATTACGCTGAAAACTACGGTCGCTGTCATACAGAGCCAAACCGGGAGCAGTATTTCAAACGGAGAAACCGAACCGTGCGCCGCACGCAGAGCGCCGAGCGTTGTCGGAATGAGCTGAAACGGCACAGTGGCGGCTACGGCAAACATGACCATATCGTCATTTGCCGTGTCGGGCGAGGAGAGACCGAGATTCTTTAAAGCATTCATTGCACGAATGCCAATTGGCAGCGCCGCATTGCCAAGACCTAAAAAATTAGCGCTGTAATCAGCGGCAATGTCATTCATGGCAGCGCTGTGTCCGGCCTTTTTGGAATAGACAAGCGAAAGAAGCGGCGACATAAGCTTGGTCAGCGCACGTGTAAAACCGGCTTTGTCAAGCGTCCGAATAATGCCGCTCCACAGACACATCACCCCCAAAAGCGATATCGACAAGGTCACTGCCTCACTTGCACCGTCAAGCGCCGCACGGCAGACCTCTTCCATGCTGCCGTTTACTCCGGCGCAGATAAAGGCGGTAAGCGTTAAGACGGCAAATATTTTTCCAAGCATAGCAAACTCCATTTTTCTTTTTTATTGCATTTTATGGTTCTGTTTTTGGCGATATGACCTGACACCAAAGAAAAGGTTTTTGCATACAATAAAACTGTAACCAAAAAAGAAACATTTTTGTTCAATTCAGGAGGAATATTGCTATGCCGTCGATTTTTTTAAGTCCCTCTGCCCAAGAGTACAATCCCTATTACGACAATTCCGGCAGTGAAGAATATTATATGAATCTCATTGCCGACGCTATGGAGCCGTATCTGGACGCTTCCGGCATTTCTTTTACGCGCAACAATCCGAATAATACTCTTTCGCAGATCATCCGTGAATCCAATGCCGGTACTTATGATTTACATCTGGCGCTTCATTCCAACGCCGCGCCCGAGTATTTAGCCGGTCAGCTTTCCGGCCCCGATTTCTATTACTATACGCGCAGTTCTGCCGGGCGCAACGCGGCGACCGTTCTTGCCGACAATTACCGGAAGATATATCCCGATCCCTCCAAGGTGACCATTATGCCGACCACGACGCTTGCCGAAGTCACCCGAACCAATGCACCTGCGGTTTTGGCAGAGCTTGCTTATCACGACAATCCGACCGATGCGGAATGGATCAAAAACAATATCCGACCGATTGCACGGAATCTCGTGCAGGGATTGACAATCTATTTCGGAATTCCCTTTGTGGATCTGCCGACCGGCGACACGTCCTCTGACAGTACAAACGCGACTGTTATTACCGAGCGTGACAGATTGAATATCCGCCGTTTGCCGTCGCTTGACAGCGAAGTTCTCACGCAAGCGCCCAAAGGAGCGCGCATGACGGTCTACTGTCTGTCCGGCGAGTGGTATGTGGTCGATTATGACGGTGTGCTCGGATTTGCCTATTCGGAGTATGTAGCAACGGACAGAGGTTTTTAAAACGTAGTAAGGGAATGCGGCTTTTCTTAGAAGAAAAGCCCGGCAAAAGAATTTAATTTTTTGACGCAAGGCGGTTTGAATACTCAAAACCGCCGCGCGTCCGCTTATAATGAAAATTAAGAAAAACGAGTGCGCCTGCAATAAATCGTGCAGGCGTTTATTCATATTTCACACTTTGAGCCACATAAAATTAAGAAGAAAAGTTCTATATGCAAGGGCATAAGGAGGAATCGGTTTGCTATTTTTTGCGGCAAAAAGTACAGCAGTGCTAAAATACTTGGAAACGGATGAAAAAAAGGGACTTTCGTCCGACGCTGTTATCGGGCGGATCGGACAATACGGAGAAAACCGCCTGAAAGAAAAAAAGAAAAAGAACAGTATTCGCCGTTTTTTTGAGCAGTTTGCTGATGTTATGATACTCATTTTGCTTGCGGCGGCCGCCGTATCATTCATGCTTGCGTTTACGGGCGGCGATAAGGCTGATTTCTTTGAACCGGTTTTAATTCTCGTCATCGTTGTAGTCAATGCCATTATCGGTGTATTACAGGAAAATAAAGCCGAGAAAGCACTTGAAGCGCTAAACGAGCTTTCCGCTCCTTTCACGCGCGTTATCCGTGACGGAGAAGAAAAGCGAATCGATGCACGCAGTATCGTTCCGGGGGATATTCTGTGCTTGGAGAGCGGCGACATCGTTCCGGCTGACGCGCGGCTTTTGCAATGCTCCGGGTTGAAATGCGACGAATCGGCATTGACCGGAGAATCGGTACCGGCCGAAAAAAACGCCGCGGCCGTACTTAGCGAAAACGCGCCGGTCGGGGACAGATGCAACATGATTTTTTCCGGTTGCAGTGTCAGCGCCGGCACGGCAACAGCGGTTGTCACTTCTACCGGCATGGATACGGAAATGGGAAAGATCGCAGGGCTTCTTGATCTATCCAAAGCCGATATGACACCTTTGCAAATCAAGCTTTCCCGATTAGGCACTTATTTGGGGATTATGGCAGTGGCCGCGTGCTTGGTCATCTTCGGTGTCGGCGTTGCGAGCGGTATACCGGTGCTTGAAATTTTCATGACATCGGTCTCTCTTGCCGTTTCCGCAATTCCGGAGGGACTTCCGGCAATTGTCACCATTGTACTTGCTATGGGAGTGGAACGCATGGCAAAGCGAAATGCCTTGATCCGACGGCTTCCGGCTGTTGAAACCTTAGGCAGTGCGTCGGTTATCTGTACCGATAAAACCGGAACACTCACCCAGAACCGGATGACTTTAAGCGCACTGTATACCGAAGCAGAAAAGAAAACCGTGCCTTTCGATACACAAAATATTTTTTTAACAGCGTCCGGCCGGAAACTTCTGTTTTACGCCGCGCTTTGCTGTAACGGAACGATCTTGCACGGAAAAGACGGGGAAAAACAGATTGGCGACCCGACCGAGACAGCCATTTTATCGGCCGCAGAAAAAAGCGGTCTGACAAAAAACATGAACTCCGAATCGTGTGTGCGGCTTGCAGAAATTCCCTTTGATTCCAACCGAAAGCGTATGACGGTTATTTGCCGTATCGACGGAAAGATTTTCGCAATCGTCAAAGGCGCGTTGGACGGTATGGCAACGCTGTTTCGGTCGGGCGATATTCCTGCGGCTAAAAAAGCGGCGGAAAATATGGGAGAACAGGCGCTTCGCGTTTTGGCTGTCGGATACAGAGAACTACCGTTTTTGCCCAAAAATCCGACGGAAAACATGGAGAATATCGAAAAGGATCTAATTTTTGTCGGTCTTGTCGGTATGATCGATCCTCCGCGAAAAGAAGCGGCAGAGGCAGTTGCTCTTTGTAAAAAAGCCGGTATCCGACCGGTCCTCATCACCGGAGATCATTTAGCAACCGCTGTTGCCGTGGCTAAGGCGACCGGTATTTTGTCAGACGGTGAAAAGGCTGTTACCGGCGCGGAGCTTGACCGAATGGACGATGCAGAACTTATGGAATCTGCGGAAAATACCAGTGTTTACGCGCGTGTTTCGCCGGGCGATAAACTGCGCATTGTCAAGGCTTGGCAAGCACGCGGTGAAGTCGTCGCTATGACCGGAGACGGCGTCAACGATGCACCGGCTTTGGGGGCGGCCGATATCGGATGTGCTATGGGAAAGACAGGGACGGATGTTGCCAAAGGTGCGTCGGATATGGTGTTCACCGATGATAATTTTGCAACAGTCGTCGAAGCCGTACGGGAAGGGCGGGGGATTTACGCCAATATCCGGAAAGTGGTTGCCTTTCTTCTCGGCACCAATATCGGCGAGGTCATAACCGTTTTTGCAGCCATGATCTTATGGCACAAAATGCCGTTAGTCTCTATGCAGCTTTTGTGGATCAATCTTGTCACTGACGGTATGCCGGCTGTGGCGCTCGGCATGGAAATGGTGGAAAAAGAAGTCATGGAAATGCCGCCCAAACCACGTGGGGAAGGGATCTTTGCGCATGGACTCGGCTTTCGCGTCGTCATCCAGGGAATCATGTTCGGTTTTCTGACTTTGCTCGGCTTTTTTATCGCCGAAAAAAGTGTTGGCTTGGAGGGCGGACAGACGCTTGCGTTTATGATACTTTCGCTGTCCCAGATCGTGCAGGCATATAATATGCGTTCGGAACGATCTTTGTTCCACATCGGTATCTTTTCCAACAAAAAGCTGAACGGCGCGGCGCTCACGTCGGTTTTATTGGTTGCTATGGTGCTGTTCACACACTTGCGTACACTGTTTGGTCTTGTTGTTCTGCCGCCTCAATTGTATCTGCTCGGTGTCTTTCTGATACTTATGCCGTTTGGGGTAATGGAAGTGTCTAAGGCTTTGCAGCGATGGTTCAAACGAGTCAAACGGTAAGAAAAAGCTCTTGAAATCAAATATGATTTCAAGAGCTTTTTTCGTTGATTCCTAAACGGATAAGGCTTTTCGATATCGATTGCAAGCGCAAACTTATAGGGCTTCTTTTCAGGCATTCTGAAAATCCGGCCATTATTTGCAGTAATGATAAAACATTTTCGCATAGTAATCATCCCATGCAAGCATTGTAATTTTATCATACAGAATAAACTCCGGCGCCGTATCCCATTCGCCATCGCAACCGAGCGAAGCAAATTTTACGCCGGTTTCTTCCAAAGAATCGATACGTCCCAAAAAATACTGCGGCATATCTTGTTCGTTTTCACAATGAATGGAAATATATCCCGGATAATTTGTGAATTGGCGCAAGGCTTCCGAATAAGAACCGACCTTTTTGATTGGGCACAGCGATACTTTTTCGCCTAAGCCTTCCCGTATGCAGATTTGCTCATAAAAATCGGAATCTTTGGCGGTAACCTCTGTAAGGTCCGCAGTCTGAAGCAGGACATAGCCCTCATCATGAAAATCGTATATGTTGGTCATGAGTAAAAGCGAATCAGACAGCCACACCGGAAAACCGGTATAGCGGCTTTCCGGATCAATCGTCCCTCGTTTGACGCAAATTATTTTTTGTTCATGGATGCGGTCTTGTGTGAACTTTTTCTGCTTTTCTGTCATTGTCTGATCCTCACTTCATTTTTGGATAAACAGACTTATAATGCCTCACGCTCGTGCGCCTTGACAAATGCTTCCAGAATGTCAACACAACTGTCGATACCAACCGCATCGGTATGAATCGAAAGATGATAGTTTTCAATATCGCCCCAACGTTGGGTGGTATAGTAGTTATAATAGGTTGCACGCTTTTTGTCGCGGCGTTCAATATCGGCACGGAGATCTTTGGCGTCGTTGTCATAATACTTCTGGACACGTTTGACACGTGATTCAATATCGGAATATAAGAAAAAGTTGATTAAATTGTTCTGTTCCTTTAAGACATAGTCCGAGCAGCGTCCGACAATGACGCACGGACCTTTTGCGGCACATTCCTTGATGATATCCGATTGGATTAAAAAGACCTTATCCGACAGCGGTAAACCGTAAACGCCGGCTGCTGTTCCGAACATGGATAACGAATATAAAAGGCTGTGTGTGGATACCTGTTCCGCTTTTTCAAACAGATTTTCCGCATAGCCGCTTTCTTTGGCAGCCATGGTGATAATTTCATTGTCGTAAAAGGGGATACCAAGCTTTTCTGCAAGTTTTCTCGCGACGAATCTGCCGCCACTGCCATATTGACGACTGATAGTAATTACCGAGTTGATCATGAAAATACCTCCATATTGAATTATTGAAATTATTGAATTGTAGTGATTAAAATGGAATTTGAAAATAAGGTTTATTCCGATTCCTGTCTTTATTATACAGTATTTTTTCTTAAAAATCAATAAGCGCAGAGAAAATATCTTTGCCGGTCAGGGGATTTTTTGCAAGAAAAGTGAATTCACGATCGCTTTGCGCTGTATAAATGTCGAATTTTTCACCACGCATGATTTCAGACGAAAAATTTATAATAAATTTCTTGCCAATATCATCGTTTTTATACGAATCCGGAAAATAATCATAGACAATATCCGGGTAAAATGTGTTATTCATGTGGCCGTTACGGTCAATTTGGGAGTAGTATACTTCCCGAACATCTGTTTTGCACATTTTGCCAGCATGAAATTTAATTCTTCGATCCTCCAATTCAAGCATATCTGAAAGATCGGGGGTAATCGTACCTAAGGAATCGAGTGCGTTGGGGCGCAATAACGTGCGGTTATGAATGTCTAATAAAACCCAAGAGGAGCATGCATACGCGGCACGTTTTCCGTTTATGGTAACATCAAAATCACGGATAAAAGAAACGCCTCTGCAACCGCGCGGAAAAGTTGAAATGGTCACATTGTCATAGGAATGAATGTTATCAAAATATTCGAGTGTGAACTTGGTTACAACGAAAACGATTCCATGCTGGCGCAAATAGTTGTAAGTCATGCCGGCTGCATCCAAATCGTCGCCGGCGGCTTTCTGAAATAAATGAAATAAGGTGGATGGCCGAACATTGTCATTCGGCTGAACTTCGTAGCTTTCAATGCGTGTCTGAAATGATGTCATTTAAAATTCCTCTTTTTGCTTTGGTTTCAGCTTCTGTATATCTGTATAAATATTGGGCAGTCAATTCTAAGCAGGCCTCTCCCGAATTATATAAAATTATTATTTTATATAATTACATATATCTGTTCAATAGGTTGTATTCTCTACCGTATCAACGGCAAAATGCTCCCATAGTCGGTCAAGGGTTCATTTGAGAGCGATACCGGCAGAACATCATATTGGCGGCAAAAGCGACGGATTTTTTCAAATTCCGGATGTTCTTCAATACATCCGCAGAAAAACAGTTTTGTGCCGTCTGCTGCATGGAACGGTGCCGAACTTGCACCGCCGATAAATCCGTAATCATAACCAGGCAGCTGTACAACTTTTTTCTTTAACAGCAGCACGTCGATTCTGTTTGATTTACAGGCTTTTGCAATACCTTCGTCCTCGGTGATCAAGGCGTTATCCGAAACCGTACAGACATTGCATTTTGCATAGCCTTGGTTGATCGGGATAAAATTCCAATGATATTTTAATATAAGACCTGCAATACGCGGATGTATCGCCTGCCGGTTTCCGATGATATGATTTCCGCACATTGCAAAATTCAAAGCACAGTCATTCGGATACACAACGCCCTTCTTACTCCCACGAATCCGGACCACCGATTCCGGCGGTATGGGATTTGTAAAATAGAACATTTGTTTATCATCAAGGGAAGCGAGAATTTGTGAAGCACGCTGTTCGATAAGAAATCCCTCGTGATACGGAAAAAGAAACAAATCCGGATGTGCGCTGATCGGTTTATCAAAATACCGGTTACACGGCAACTGTAACAGCTTATAATAGCGGCGCAAGGAGCGTTTGCAGGTTTCTGACATACGCTCGTCAACCACTGCATATTTTAAAAGGTTGTTCGATATGTTCATGCGCGTTTTTCTCCGAACAGTTTCAGCGTATCATACAAGCTCTTGACCGCCACGATTTTTGTTTTACCAGCAATCTTTTCAAGTTGTGTTTGTGACTTTTCATAATTCCGGTATGGAATAACCACCGTTTCAAAGCCTAATCTTATGCATTCGCGCACGCGGTGTTCAATACCGGCGATTGCACGGCATTCACCGGCAAGGCCTATCTCCCCCATGGCAACCAATTTATCGTTTAGCGGAATATCCTTACAGCCGGAAATAAGCGCCATACAGGCAGGCAGATCGGCGGATGGGTCATCAACGCGCAATCCTCCCACGACATTCATGTAGATATCCGTTGTTCCCAATCGCAGTCCCATGCGTTTTTCAAGCACAGCAGAAAGCAGATTTAAGCGTGTATAGTCAAAACCGGTCGAGGTGCGGCGCGGTGCCGGGTAAACGGTCGGCGTGACAAGCGCCTGTATTTCGGCAAGCAAAGGCCGGGTACCCTCCATAGCGCACATAGTGCAGTTGCCGGAGACGCCGAGCGGACGCTGCGACAGCAGGTATTCCGAGGGATTTTCCACTTCGCAGAGTCCTTCTGCTTCCATTTCAAAAATGCCGATTTCATTGGTCGAGCCGAAACGGTTTTTGACTGCGCGCAGCATGCGATAGGAATACTGCTTGTCTCCGTCAAAATATAAAACGGTATCGACCATGTGCTCTAAAACCTTGGGGCCTGCGATAGCGCCGTCTTTGTTGACGTGTCCCACGATTATGACCGATACACCGTCGGTCTTAGCGGTTCGGATGAGCTTGGTGGCGGTATTTTTAACCTGTGTGATACTGCCGGCAACCGTAGTGGAATTGATATCCGTCATGGTCTGTATCGAATCAATGATAACCATATCCGGATTGGTTGCGCCGATTTCCGCTAAGATTTCGTTGATGTCGGTTTCGGTATATAATAAGATATTTTCGTTGGAAATTCCGAGTCTCTTGGCACGTAATTTGATCTGGGAGGGCGATTCCTCGCCTGATACATATAATAGGCGGTACTTATTGCTTAAAACACCGCAGATCTGCAAAAGAAGCGTTGATTTTCCGATACCGGGCTCGCCGGACAAGAGTGTTACCGAGCCTTTGACGATACCGCCGCCGAGAACGCGGTCGAATTCGCCGATTCCGGTTTGCGAACGCGGTTCTTCGCGGATATCAATGCTGTTGATTGGGAAAGACAGCGCTTTTTCGCGCGTCGGCGGTGTGTAAACTTTTTTGCCGAAAGAGGATGCGGCGTTTTGTACCGTAATCGCTTCGCTTTCCTCCAAGGTATTCCATTCGCCGCAGGAGGGACATTTTCCGAACCATTTGGCGCTTACTGCCCCACATTCGGAGCATACATACTGTGTTTTTGACTTCATGACAGAGATTCTCCACAGATTGATTTTTATGCGTGTCACGAAATACTTTTGACACGCTTTTATGTCAGATCGTCTTTCATATCGTTTTCCAAGAACTCCAAAGTGGATATGAAAACACTGAAAGCGATTTTCTTTTGATAATCACGGCTTGCCAAATGCTTTGCTTCGTCGGAATTGGACAAAAAGCCGCATTCGACAAGTACGGCCGGTATTTCAAGGGAATTCAGCACACGGATACGGTGATCCGCTTTTTTTATCTCGCGGTTATTTTCTGTATCCAAAAAGGCTTTCGCATCCTTTTGAATGCGCTCGGCAAGCTTCATGCTCTTCGGATCGTTTTTTGAGTAATAGACCTGTAAGCCTTTATATTTCGGAATTTCAAATTTATTTTGATGAATGCTGATAAAAACGGCATGATCAAACTGAGAGGCGAACCGGATACGCCCGACTAAATCATAGTATTTTTTGCGATTTTCTTCACCCGGGCCGTATAAAAGCCGGTCATCGGTACGAGTGGGATCGACCGGATACGGCGAAAAACGGAAAAAAGCCGCTAAATCCTGCGTTATGGCAAGATTGATGTCTTTTTCGCGGACTCCGTTGGCGTTTGCACCGCCGTCTTCCCCACCGTGTCCTGCGTCAAGCACCAGGTGAATGGCGCGGCGTTCGGAATCCGTTAACGACTGCCGGGAATCGGCATCCACAAGCGGATTCCGAAGAAAAGGATTCCAAAGGGAAAGTACAAAAACAACAAGAGCTGTCAAGGCAGAAAAGAGAACAATTTTGGCTGTTTGCGTTAAGCTGTGCAAAATCCGTCACCGTCCGTATCAAAAATTCGGTTGAATACTCATACAGGACATTTTATGACGCTTGCGGTTAAATCATGCGTTTTTCTTGGCCGAATCGGTTGTATTGAAAGAAATCACGCCACAGAACGCAAGCCGGTATACCAAGGCAAGCAAGAGCATAGCGAACACAAGAAAAAGAATCTGGAACAATGCGTGGTCGCTGAGAAACAGAATTGCCGGCGACGCTGTACTCTGACGCACTTTATTGACGGTGTCGTAGGTGTAATTGGTAAGTCCGACATCGATTCCCAGAATTTCTCCGGCGAGCAGGTATTTCACGATAAAAAAGCAGACTGTGTGAAATGCGCCTGCCAGTTCAGAGGCAAAAAAAGTATAGATTGCGTAAGCGCCGATTAAGATAAAACTCGGCAGATAGACCAAAAACAGGTAAGAAAAACCCGTGTGCGCGCTTAATGCATCTCCCCTGCCCGCGTTCTTTATAATGCGGTCCTTTTGTGCGTCGTCAATCACGGCAAAGCCGACGACGGATAGATAGAACAGAAGTGAAAACACGCCGGCTAAAACGCAAAGACTGCCCGACAAAGCCGATGCGACAAACAGCCCAAACAAAGAAAAGGCAAATTGGTTTAACCACATTTTCCGGATCATTTTGCTTTTTGTGTTCCAAAGTTCTTTTAATCTCATAGAAATTCCTCCGAAATTTCAAGTTTTCTCTTTTCAAAACAGAAAAAATATGCTATACTGATGTTTGTAAAAGGAAGTGACACGTATGGCGGATATTTACGATTACAGCGACGCACCGGCGTATGTCCGGCGCTTTTTGGCCTACAAAGAAGGCGTGCAAAACCGTTCCAAACTGACGGTCTACAATTATTATCATGATCTTCTGACATTTTCCCGCTTTCTTCTTGTAAAAAAGCAACCGGAAAAATATAAAGATATACCGGTTGATGAAATTCCCTTTTCCGATGCAACCGACGCCTTATACAAGGACGCAACCAACAACGATATCTACGATTTTATGTCCTATGCCGCGAAAACGCTTGACAACAAAGGAATTTCACGTTCCAGAAAGCTGTCGTGTCTGCGTTCGTTTTATAAGTATCTCACCAAAACCGTAATGGAGCTTGATTACAATCCGACCGAAAACATCGAATCTTTAAAAAAAGACAAGCGTTTGCCGAAATTCCTGACGCTTGACGAATCCAAAACGCTTCTTGCGTCGGTGGACGGCAAATATGCCGAACGGGATTTTGCCATTATTACGCTGTTTCTCAACTGCGGACTGCGTGTTTCCGAACTTTGCGGAATCGATTTGAACGATATAAGCAGTGATAAAAGCTCGCTTACGGTTATCGGCAAAGGCAGCAAGGAGCGCCGCATTTTCTTGAATGACGCTTGCCGCGACGCCTTGGAGGCTTATTTAAAAGTTCGTCCCAAAGACGTTAAATATGCCGACCGGAACGCGTTATTTATCTCGCGTAACAAGAACCGTATCAGCGTTAAAACCGTGCAATGGCTGATATATAAGCATTTGGATGAGGCAGGACTTGGGAATCTCGGTATGTCGGTACACAAGCTCCGGCACACCGCGGCAACGCTCATGTACAACTACGGCGGTACGGATGTACGCGTGTTAAAGGATATTCTCGGGCATGAGGAGCTCTCCACCACGCAGATTTACACACATGTCAGTCCGCAGAAGTTAGCTGATGCGGCCAACAATAATCCCCTTTCCTCCGGCGTCAAACGCGTCGGACACGCGAAAAAAGACGGGAACGAAACCGGCCAAGATTGACCGGAAATTTATAACAGTCGATACAGAGCAGTCGCAAAAAAAGCGACTGCTCTGTTTTGTTTTAACCGCGATCCTCGAAAATCTTATCGTATTCTTCGTAAACTTCCTCGTCTTTGTAATACGGGGTGATCATGTACTTCTTGATAACCGGATAGGCCGCATAGGCACCGATAAAAAACAGCGTGGAAGTAGTGATGATTAACGGCAGAGTCAGCCCGACAAGGGGAATCCACACAAACAGGTACACGTTGATAAAGCAGACAACGACTATTCCGAGAAGTGCGGCAAGATTCCGTTTGATTCCGAGAAAAGCAAAAATGAATGAATTCTTTAAAATTTTGAAGATAGACAGCTTAAAGGTAACTAAAATCAAGTACATGTAGTTACGCATAAAGCCATAGAGGAAAATTAAGAAAATGCAGGTATAGAAGAACACGCCGTCCCAGAAAGTACGTTCTTTGGTCTGCGGAACGGGTTCTGCGGAATTTGCAGGATTTTCGGAATCTGCTGATTCCGAAAGAACGGAAGAATCGGCCGGCACGGCGGCGTTATCTTTATCCGAATTTCTACCGTCATCAAATGAAACACCCGAAAGCCCGTCATCCGCGTCAGTGTTTGGCGCAATTTCCGTTTGTGTATTTTCGGTAATGGCTTCGGTATAAGAGGTTAAATAATTCAAATCCATACCGCTCCAAAACAGCAGATCAAATACAAGAAGCAAAACAACGGCAAGGTCGATAACGCCCAAAATCATTCCTTGGACAAAATTATGCTTGACTGCATAACGGAAATCCGACAGTATATAGACAGGGTCTCCGCGCACATATCCGCGCACCACATAAGCGGCTCCCGTGTTTACAATGCCAAATGCAAGCGCGCAGACGCCGAGGAAAATATAAAATACTACCGGGTATGCCGCAAGTTTCCATACGCCGAGCGAAAGAATCAATATGTAAACTGCAATTAAAAGATTCAAATTGGATAAATTCCAGAATTTGCGGCCGTACATCGTAAAAAAGCCGAAAAAATCTGTTTGTACCGACGCGCGTTCATCGTCTTTCTGAACGCCCTTTTTTGGAGGGTCATAGCTGAAAAGCTTAAATTTTTTCATGAAAAAGTCCTTTCATACGCGCTTTTTTCAGACAAAATCTGCCTAAAAAGAGCAATGCATCCCACACAAGACAGGATGCATTTATTATAAGCCAAAAATATGAATTTGATGTGAAAACTATGTAACCTATGCTATGCTCTTGGGTGAAACTTCAAATAGGAATCTTTCATGCGTTTTTTTATGTAGTCGGCGTATACCTGGGTCGAAGAAATATCCGCATGTCCGAGAATTTCTTTGATATCATGGATGTCCGCACCGTTTTCCAACAGATGCGTCGCAAAGGAATGGCGGAGAGTGTGCGGAGTGATCGTTTTGGAGATTCCGGCAGAGGCGGCATAACCTTTCAAGATCTTCCAGAACCCCTGACGTGTCATACGCGTGCCGCCGATATTGACAAACAAGGCATTATCCTCGTCGGTTACGAGAAAACAGCGGGAAGCAGTCAGATATTCTTTGAGCGCGGAAACCGCAGTCGGATATAGGAAAATCGTGCGGTCGTGCTGTTTGGCGCCCTCCCCGTGGCAGACAACAAAGCCGAGAACCAGATTCAGATCGGTTACGTCAAGCGAAATCAACTCAGTAACTTTCATTCCGGTCGCATACATCATTTCTAACATAGCTTTGTCGCGGATTCCTTTGATCTCGGTTGTATCCGGCTGGGCGAGCAATAATTCAATTTCTTTTGCCGTCAGTATTTCAAAAGCCTTTTTTTCGACTTTATCATTCTTAACGGTACGCGCCGGATTTTCATGGATCACGCCGCCGACAAGCAGATATTTATAAAAACTTCGTACAGACGACATGGCGCGTGACACGGAAGAAGCAGAAAAACCTTTTTGTGCTAAATGCTTTTTATAGGCCGCAATTTCTTCGCCGCTTACGGTTAAGATGTCCGCAGGGATTTCCGAGACAAACGCAGCAAAGCCTGTCAGATCTCTCTGATAGGCGGAAACGGTATTACGGGACGCGCCCTTGGAAAGCGCAAGGTACGACAAAAAGTCGTCTACCGTTTTAACGTGCGTCATGCTCGAAAAGCTCCTTAAATACAGAATAGAAAATTACCGCGCGATTTCTTCGGCTCTTGCGGTGCAGGCGTTCATGGCATTGGAAACAATTTCACAGAAATTGTCTTTCTCAAAACTCTTTAACGATGCCTCCGTCGTCCCTTTGGGAGAAGCAACCATGCGAATCAATTCATCCGGGTCAAGTTTGCTGTGAATCAACATCTCAGCTGAGCCTTTTAACGTTTGAAAGACAAGGTCTTTTGCAACATCATGCTCAATTCCCTGCATGACGGCATTGTCGATCATAGCCTTGGCAAACAGATATACATAGGCGGGGCTGGAAGAATTGACCGAAATGACCGCATTCATCTGCTCCTCCGGAAGAGAAACGACACTGCCGGAGGCAGCAAAAAGGCCGCAGATCTTCGTATATAAGCGGTCGTCTACCGCGCTGTTTCTGGATATGGCTGTCGCGCCGCAACCGATGAGAAGCGGCGTGTTCGGCATAACACGCACGACGGGAAAATCAGCGTCTAATGTCTTGCAGATGTAGGAAGTGGAAATGGCGGCGGCAATCGAAATAAAGACTTTCTTCTGACCGGCCACGGTATCTTTGATGCCGGTAAGTACGTTTTCGTAATCCTGCGGTTTGACAGCAAGCAAAACCACTTCGGACGCATTTACCGCTTTGTGAACCGAATCGGCACAGTTTACGCCAAGTTCGGCAAAAGCCGGATATTTGTCGGGTTTTATATCATAAACGGTTATATCGCCTGCTTTAATGCGGCCGGAAGAAATTACCGAACGGATAATTGCTGTCGCCATGTTGCCGGCGCCGATAGAGGTAAGACGCAAAGAGAACACACCTTTCTGGACTTAGGGCAAATAAAAGCGCAATGCAAATCATTCTGCACTGCGACGCATTTGTCGTGAACATTTCTACTGCTAATATCATACTACATTTTCGTTTGAAATTCAAGGGGTTTGATGAAGATTCCGTATTTTCGTAAATTATGACAATATGTTATGTAAACGTAATTATGTAAACCAAAGAAACTGGATTCGCAAAGGACAAGATATACGTTTTTTTCTTTCTGTCAACCACAATATCTTGTAAAATCACAAAAGACGGCGGTTTTCCAAAAAATCGACAGATTTCTTTACAATTTATGCAAGTTGCCTATATTTTCCCTATGAAATTTGACAGATACGCAATCTTACCCCTGACCTCCTCCCCTTTTTCAAGCACAAACGCATGCCAGAAAAGACCAAGTACATATAAAAGGACGCGAGACAGTCTGCATATTCAGACCGCCTCGCGTCAAAATTCATCTTTTCACTAAGCCTTACTTTTAAGAAGAGCCGTGTTCTGTTTTAAGGAAAGCCAAGCATTAGTCCAATTCTTTCTTTCCGGTATACAGTTCGTAGTACCGTCCTTTTAAGGCAAGAAGATCATCGTGATTGCCGCGCTCGATAATTTCTCCCTTTTCCAGTACCATAATGGCATCCGCATTACGAACCGTCGAAAGCCGATGGGCAATAACAAAAGTAGTGCGGTTACTCATCAGACGATCCATACCGTGCTCAATATGACGTTCTGTACGCGTATCAACCGAACTGGTCGCTTCATCAAGCACCAAAATCGGCGCTTTGCTGATAGCGGCACGGGCAATGTTGAGCAACTGCCGCTGTCCTTGCGAAAGATTGGCGCCGTCGCCCTCAATCATGGTGTCATAGCCGTTTTCCAAGCGCATGATAAAGCTGTGTGCGCTTGCCGTTTTTGCGGCTTCGACCACCTCTTCATCCGTTGCGTCAAGCCGGCCGTAGCGAATATTCTCTCTGACTGTTCCAGTGAACAAATGCGTATCCTGCAAAACCATGGCAATATGCTTTCTCAACTCTTTCAACCGGATATCGCGGATATTGACGCCGTCAATGGTAATCTCACCGGAATCAATATCATAAAAACGATTCAAGAGGTTGGTTATGGTCGTTTTCCCTGCACCGGTCGAACCGACAAAAGCAATCTTCTGACCCGGTTTTGCATAGAGCGAAATGTGTTTCAAAATGGTTTTGTCCGGATTATACCCAAACGTAACATCTTTTAATTCCACATAGCCTTTCATATCTTTCATGTCCGAAGCGTCCGGAACATCGGCAGGTTCTTCTTCCATATCGATGATATTAAAGACGCGCTCAGCACCGGCTAACGCCGAAAAGACTGTGCTCATCTGTTGGGAGATATTGTTGATCGGGAATGAGAACTGACGCGAATAGTTGGAGAAAACCGTTAACGCGCCCGGCATGAGACCGCCTGTGCAGATGAGGATACCGCCGACGCCGACCGTTATCGCATAGCTGACCTGCGAGGTGTTCCCCATAATAGGCCCCATAATACCGCCGTAGAACTGCGCTTTGAACTGTTTATCACGCAAATCGTCGTTTAAGAGACCGAATTCTTCTACGGAATCTTCTTCGTGATTAAAGACCTTGATGACTTTTTGTCCGGTTACGGTTTCTTCAATATAACCGTTCACCGCACCCAAAGCCGCCTGTTGACCGGTATAATACTTGCGGCTCTTACCGGCGATGAGCATGCCGCCTTTGGCAAAAATCGGTACAAACACGACTGTAACAAGCGTCAGAACGAGATTCGTGGAAATCATAAAGAACAGCGTACCGATAAGCGTCACAGCGCCGGAAATGACGGATACAAGTGAGTTATCAAGCATCGTGCCGATGTTATCGACATCGTTGGTAAAACGGCTCATGATTTCGCCGGTCGGGTTGTTGTCATAGAAGCGAACCGGCAATTTCTGTATTTTGGCAAACAGGTCGTTGCGTATCTTTTCAAGCGTTCCCTGCGACACGGCAAGCATCAGACGGTTTTGCAGATAGGTAGCCACAACGCCGACAAGATATACGCCGATTAAAATCACAAGCGCCGCAGCGATATAAACCATAACCGCACCGAATTCGTATTTTGCGGCAATGGATTCAAGCGAACCGCTTATTCTATCGGCGAACGAAGAGATGACATTGTCCGAGAAACGCTCCATAAGGCTGAGCTTTGCGCCGTCATTGGGCGAAACATAAAGAACAAGCTTATTGATGATCGGCGCAAGCATGAATGACCCGATAAGGCTTGTAACCGTGCTGATCAGCATGAGAAACAGTACGCAGATAAGCTGAATCTTATAGCGTCCGACGTAGGTAAACAGTCGTTTGATCGTGTTTTTGGTGTTTTTCGGTTTGCCCTTCCCCATTCCGCGCGGGCCACCCGGACCTCGCATCATGGGCATACCTCTTTTTTCTGTGGAGGCGGAGGAATTATACTGCTTTTGCAGTTCTTGCAGATTTCGTGCCATATTTACGCCTCCTTCTTTCTCTGTTCCATCTGGGAATCGTAGATTTCCTTATATTCTTCATTGCCGGCTAACAGCTCCTCATGCGTACCGACGCCGGTAATCCTGCCGTCGTTCATGACGATGATCTGATCGGCGTCCATAACAGAAGTAATGCGTTGGGCAATAACGATTTTGGTCGAATCCTTCAATCCGGTGCGGAACTGTTCGCGGATCTTGGCTTCGGTCGCCGTATCGACCGCGCTGGTTGAGTCGTCGAGAATGAGGATCTTCGGTTTTTTCAACAATGCGCGCGCAATACAAAGCCGCTGTTTCTGTCCGCCGGATACGTTTACACCGCCCTGTTCGAGTTCGGTCTGATATCCGTCGGAAAAGCTCTTGACAAATGTGTCGGCTTGGGCACTTGCCGCAGCTGCTTCAATTTCAGCTTCGGATGCGTTCTGATCGCCCCAGCGAAGGTTATCTTCAATCGTACCGGAAAACAGCACGTTCTTTTGTAACACCATACCCACACCTTCGCGCAGGTTGTGTAAGCTGTAATCTTTTACATTGACGCCATCTACCAACACTTCGCCTTTATCGGTATCGTACAGGCGCGGAATCAAAGACACAAGCGTTGTTTTTCCGCATCCGGTCGAACCGATAATACCGACTACGGTTCCGGCTTTGATTTTCAGATTGATATCCTCCAACACGCTGTCCTCGCTGTTCTTATAATAACGGAACGTAACGTGCTTGAACTCAACATCGCCGTGCTGGATCGTCCGTTCTTTCTCAGCGGCCGTAAGGTCACTGATATCCGGCTTTTCATCAAGCACTTCCGCAACACGTCTTGCGCTTGCAATAGCACGCGAGGACATCATGAACATCATGGTCAACATCATGAGAGACATTAAGATCTGGTTGACATAGCTGATAAACTGCGAAAGGTCTCCGGCCGGCATGGCATCTGCGCCGCCGCCCATAACGAGCTTCGCACCAATCCAAACTACGGCCGCCGTCGTAATATTCATAAACAGCGTCATGAAAGGACCTGTTAAAATCATAACGTTCATGGCTGAAATGCCGGATTTTTTCAAATCACTGTTTGCGTTTTCAAACTTTTGGATTTCATAGTCCTCGCGCACGAACGATTTCACAACGCGCACATTAGTAACGCTCTCTTGAACGGTCGAGTTCAATTTATCCACCTTGGTCTGCATACGGGAGAAACGCGGAAAACCGACTTTGATAATCAAAAGAATGGTGACCAGCATGATCGGGATCGTAACGGCAAACACCACCGAAAGCGAGGGCCGAAGGGAGATCGACATGATCAGCGCGCCAATCAGGATTCCCGGCGAACGCAAGCACATACGCAAGAGCGTGTTGACAAAGTTCTGAATCTGGGTGATATCGTTGGTTAAACGCGTTACAAGCGAACCCGTAGAAAACTTATCAATGTTGGCAAAGGAAAATTCCTGTACCTTTTTATATACGTCGCGTCTTACGTCGGATGAGTAGTTGACAGAGGCTTTCGCGCCGAAATACGCGCCGCCCACGCCCCCGGCCATCATGAGAAGCGCCGTAAGGATCATAAGCGACATATAGAGCAAACTTTTCTGGACAGTCAAGGTTCCGTCCACACCTGCATTGATGATCTTGCCAAGGAACATCGGCATAAAGATTTCGCCGGCGACCTCTACAAGCATGCAGATCGGCCCTAAAATAAAATAGAGCGTGTAGGGTTTTACATATTCAAGCCATCGTTTCACTGTGCGGTTTCTCCTTCCGGTTTGGTCTCTTCTTCATATTGCCGCATGGCTTTTTGCATTTTTTCAAGGGATTTCTCAAAAGCGTTCAATTCTTCATCAGAAAAACCGGCAAAAATGACCTTTTCCAGTTCTTCGGAATACTCACGCGTTTTTTCCACTACCGCACGCGCCTTGTCGGTTGCGATAACCGTATTGACGCGGTTATCGTTTTGAGGAGATGTGCGCGTGATGTAGCCGGCATTTTCGAGCTTTTTCAGAGTCACCGCAATGGCCGCCGGACTGATATCAAACTGTTCGGCAATCTCCTTTTGAGACGGAGCTTCCGGCTGCTTTTTGAAAAGATACATGAGAATACGGTGTTGACTGCGGTGAACGCCGATACTTGCCATCTTTTTTTCAAACAAACGCCGATGAATGCGATCTGTCATGATAAACGATCGCAACACGGTCGATTCTTTCGTTTCGTTTGTCACAAATACCATCCTTTCTTTTTGTTATACGGTTTATTATTAACACGTTAATTATTATACTCAAAGATTATTCGCTGTCAATGACTTTTTGCAATCTTTCACACAATTTCACCGAAAAATCACATTCGATTCCGTTAAAAAACACCGCTGTCTTTCGTTTTTCAACAGCAGTGTTCTTTCATATACTCCAATAACTCCGATCGGGAATTTGTAATCTTTTCCTCCATAACGGCCTGCAAAGCGGCATTTAATGCCTTGCCGATTGCAACGCCTTTTAATCCAAGCGCGGCAAGGTCTTTCCCGTCAGCGGCAAGCGACGCGACCGAAACGCAATCACCGTCTGTCAGGCACTTTTCCAAAAGAACAGAAAACTTCGGATTTTCTCCGCTTGCGGAACATATGGCCGCCGCGTCACGACAAGTGTTTTCGCCGAAACGAGACAATAAACGGCGCATCGCGATGCGGTCTCCGGTTTGTGCGGCATATGGCAGGATTTCTGTAAGCGCTCTTACCCGTGCGGAAAAGACATTCGGTACGCGTAAACGTTTAAGCATCGCGTCACCAATACCGCTTGCGGCGATAAAATATGCAAACCGCAGATTTGCACAATTCGCTTGTTTATTGCCGGTGGGGAGCTTTGCTGTAAGGCAGCACAGCGCTTTGTAAGGTTCTGCGGACACTTGCCTGATTTCCGGAAAAATCTGCGACAGAATCGGACGGAAATCCGCTAATATCGCAGCCAATCGGTTCGGATAGCCGGTTTCAAACATTTTTTCAAGCTCAGAAGTGATTCGTTCGGCAGAAATGCGTTCCAACAAGCCGCGCAATTCGATAGCCGCCCGTGCTGTTTCCGGTTCAATCGAAAAATCAAGCTTGGCAGAAAACCGCAAGGCGCGCAAGATTCGCAAAGCATCTTCGGAAAAGCGTTCACGCGGATTTCCGATACAGCGTAAGATCTTGCGCTCTATGTCTGCAAGGCCGTCAAATACATCGATAAGTCCTGTTTCCGGCGCATAGGCAAGCGCATTGACTGTAAAATCGCGGCGTCGCAAATCTTCTGAAAGATTTTTTGTGAAACTCACATGCTCCGGATGGCGTGCATCGGCATAAGTGCCGTCTATGCGGAATGTGGTAATTTCAATTGGGTCTGTACCGTATAAAACTGTCAGCGTCCCATGTTTCATACCGGTTTCAATAACTTTTCGGCCTTTTGCCAAAAACAGCTGTTTGGTCTGTTCCGGCAGAGCGCCGGTAGTCACATCAAAATCGTGCGGCACAAGTCCCATAACGGCATCGCGAACCGAACCGCCGACTACATAGGCTTCCAATCCTGCGGCATGTAAGACTGTCAAAACATTCCGTATGTCAGCCGGCAGGTGCATCTCAAAGCGTTTCATACGTTCACGAATGCGCTTTTGCGCCATGTACGGATAGTATGCCGGTGCTTTTTTCGGACCTTGCGGCATTGGCAGTCTTTTTACGGCGGCGTTCGTCGGAAAAGCGCATTTTCTTGGCTTTATTTTGGAAATATGGCCGATTATAGCGGTCAAGCGCGAAAAACATCTCGGTGGCACAGAACTGTTCATCCGGCGTTTTATTGACCTTTAACAATTCCGCAAATCCGCCATGTTCCGGGCATTCCCCTAGCGTCAGCAAATTGAAAATGCCGTTTTGCGTCACTTGCAAATGCTCTAACGGTCTTGCGCAATCCGGACATTCGGGGCATTTGATCTTGGTTGACGATAAGATTTTATCATAGCTTGCAACAGCGCGGTAATTTCGCTTATAACGGATATTTTTCATATGTTCCGGAATGGTATTATCCTTGAAAACCATAGCCCGGTAGCCCTGGATTCCTTTTTTGATATCCAAGGCTGCACAGACAAGCGCGGTATAATACGCATCCGTCAAAGCGTCATGCAGGGGTTTATCCAAAGGAATCCTGAAATGATTGACCGCATAAGCGAGCGAATACTGTTTATTGAGGTTTTCCGTCTGTGCGCAGAAAATCATTTGCAGGTTATAAAAATTCGGCAGCCAATCGGTGGGCAGCCCGAAGTAAGTAAGGTTGCTTCCTAAAACGCCGATATCGTCATAGCCCCAGGTTAAAAAGACAAAATCCGAGCCGCACCATGTCCGGAAAGATTCGATCGCGCTGTCGATCGAGACAGCATCGGCAAGCAAGGTATCGTCAAGACCGGTAAGCTTGCGGACATTATGGTTGATATGTTTCAATTTTTGAGGTTTGATATTGATTTCAAAGGTATCGATGATTTCTAACGTATCATTCATCTTTACCGCGCCGATCTGAATGATCTCATTGGCAAGGCAGCGGTCATTTTCATATTCCAGTTTTACGCCCGGCAACGGTTGATTCCATTCCATATCCAAAACTATATAGTTCATATTTATCCTCATTTTCAAAGATAATATTATGATACCACATTTCGCGGAATCAGTCAAGATAAAAATTAAGTAAGAAGTAGAAAGCATTTTCTGCAAAGCAAAAATAAAAGAACGCGCGAAAGTCTGCGTTTCAGACCCTCGCGCGCCAAGAACAGAATTTTTTGGATTCACAGAAGATTATAAAAAGTAGCGATCTGCCGTCGGAAAACCTTTCTGTACGAGAAAATCGTACATTTCATATAACCGTGCCGCCGGATATTCGTCTTTTCGGTGGCAATCCGAACCAATTCCGATATATAGACCTGATTCAAGAACGATCTTCTGTTTCTTTTCGTCATTCAGAAAATCGTCTACATAAGCATGTTTCCGGAATTTGTGAACACTGTCATACGACAGATTCATTTCCCAGAAAATTCCGGCCTCTGCTAACTGTTTAAAGAATCCAAGCGGATCAAGACCACGCTCGGCGGCGTAAGCAAATAAGTCGGTATGGGCAATGCCGCAGCGGATCTTCAATTTTTTGCAGAAACCGATCGGGTCATCATACGAAAGACTTTCTTTATTGGAAACATGTTCAATGAGTGCATAATCGCAATCGGCAATCTCATCGGGATTCTGTATATCGAACAAATTCGGCGTTGTAGGAATCTCAATGCCGCACAAAACTCTAATCCGGTCGATATATTTGGGAGAAAGCTCGCGGATCTTCTTGATATATCCGGCTTTCCGGTCGCCGATGCCATAACTGTGGTCGGTAATACCAAGCAGCTTTATGCCGTTTTCAATTGCCGTCGAAATAACTTTTTCCGGACGGTCGATTCCGCAGGCCGAATAAAGCGTATGTGTATGCAGGTCAAATACCTTACGTGTGCTTTCGCGTTCGACCATACGGATAGACGGTTCATAAGCACCGTGACCGCGGATTTCAAAGATAACCGGCGCCTTATTCAAAACGCCCATGTTCCAACAACGGAAGAACGAGGCAAGCGAAATGAGCGCGCCATACGGTTCGGTAAACGCTGTATGGTTTTCCAAGCCGTCCGGTGTACGGATCACCTGGTGAAGATGGTAGCCGATAGCAAAGCGTCCGGTTTCGGCATACCATGTGCCAAGCGGGTATTTTTCTTGGTAAGGCAAATTGTTTCTTGCATGCCCGATATCTAAATTCAGCCCTATGGCACGCGGGCACCGCTCCTGCAAGCGTTTCATAAAGGCAACGCATTCTTCGGGCAGATAGCCGAAACGGCGCGTGGTATCGGGACGTTCTTTGGAGGTCATATGCATGTTTTCCACGCCAACAATGCATTTGTTCGGCAACATAGCAAAACGGCGCGCCAGAAAATCCACGATCCGTTCGAGCGCTTCACGGTTCTTGCGGATAGTTTCGAGTGACGCGGCAGGAACATGCAGAGTCACCCGGTCTGCGCCGAGATACATGGCAAGCTTGACAAACGCATCCCACTTTTCGGTGTCTGCGGTCAATCCGCCGGCAAAGCCAACCTCCGGCGCATGCATGGCTAAATTATTACCGCCGTTTCTACGCCAGTTTAAAATATGGGAAAGCAGTTCTTCTTGGGGCAAATCCAAGCAGTTGGGCCGTAATTCAATACACCGCAAGCCGTTCTGAGCCGCAAAATCAATATCAGCAAACGGGTCAAAGCAGGAAATGCCGATGTATTTTGGCAGATCGGACGGCATCGGGCAGAAGAAATAGACTTTTTCACTCTGTTTTGTTTCGGTATTGAAATAAAGGAAACTCGGATTTTCGCCGATTGCCTTATCCGGGTCAAGCGCCGGCAAGGAATAATCGTTGCCGGAAATGCCGCTTTTATGTAAATGTCCGTAAAAGACAAGCGTATCGGGATGAGCGCTCCGCCAAGTCTTGAAACGTTCGCGTTCGGACTCTGCGAGACTGTCTGCCGGATGGTGCATGACAATGATATCGCCTTGTTTTGCGTCATTTATGAGATTATAGGTTTCCGGGCTTATCTTTCCGGAAGCGTCGTTGACAGCAAAAACCGTAAGATTCTCAAAGCGGTTGACGCAGGGCGAAGCAAGTTGTTTTATGAAAGGGATATTTTTTTCGGTTCGGTAATCGGAATTGCCCGGCAGAATAACAAACGGAATGCCGAGCGCATGTATCTTTTTGATAAAGCGTTTGGCGGCAAAAATATTGCCGTCCGAAGTGATGTCACCGGCACAAACAACCAAATCGGGGTGTTTACGGGAAATGTCGGCGCAAGCATAATCGAACGCTTCATATTGTACAGTGTTTTTATTGTAGCCTAAATGCAGATCGCATATAAAGCAAATGTTCATGATGTTCCTCCGGATATTTTGCGGAAAATTAGAATAGGAAAATGCGAAAATTACGGATGCTCACGGTTTTCACGGTAAGCCGTCATAATCTCCTTGAAGATTTCGCCGTTTGACGGAGGTGTCCACGTAATGGCGTTTGCGCCGGCGTGGATGGTTTCGAGAATACTTTCATCGGAAGGACCGCCTGTTGCGATGACCGGTAATTTCGGGAACTGTTTTTTGATCATACGCACCACTTTCGGTGTTGCAGATGCCGCGGAAACATTTAAGATCGCGGCTCCTGCCTCCACACGGGCGGCAATATCTTCGTCTTCTCTTACAACCGTGACAATTGTGGGAATATCAATTGTCTCCGTCACACTGCGAAGCACCGTGTTGAGCGTCGGGGCGTTGACGACAACGCCTGTCGCTCCCTGCATTTCGGCAAACATGGCCAGGTTGACCACTCTTTGGCCTCCGGTTAATCCGCCTCCGACGCCGGCAAATACCGGAATATCTGCGGCAAGCAAGAGCGCCTGCGTGATGACCGGCTGCGGTGTAAAGGGATAAACGGCAATGATCGCGTCAGCATTGACATTTTTTATGATGCACAAATCCGTGGAAAAAACAAGGGATTTGATTCTTTTTCCAAAAACGACAATTCCGCTGCACTTGCGGATAACTTCCGGCACGCGAAGCTGAAATTTACGTAAATTTCCGTCAATGGGAGCAGGTAATTGTTTCGGCATGAAGTTCCTCCTTTTTTATGTAGAATTATAGTGCATATTAGACAAAAATAAAAGCATATTCGGTCGAACTATTTTTTAATTTACTGTAAAATCACACAGAAAAGACAAAAGTTTGCAATTTTTAACATATACCTTAACATTTCAGTATAAATAAATAGGAAAGAACCGGCATAAATCAGAGCTTTCCACCGATTCTTTCCTTGCATTTTTTATAACCCTGTCAAATATTTCTTATTTATCTCAAAAAATCCGGCCGTTTTGAACGTTCCGGTTCGTTCCGACACATTTTTACACGCCGGATCACGGCGTTGACCGGAATTTTTTCCTCCAAAAGACTGACGGCACTTTTCATGACCGGATCAGAAAGAAAACGCCGCACCATACAGTTATCCAAACAGGCATTGGCTGATGCAAGAATGCTCATACCAACATGGTGCGCCATGGAGCTTTGCACGATTTTACCCCTTCCCTCTTTGCCTGCTCGCGAAGGTGTAAAATCAACCGCTTCATAGAATCCAAGTTTCCCATAGGCACCGTATTCTTTTAGACGTTCCAAATTGGCAAGCGGCAGTGTAAAGTCAAGCGTCAGCATTAAAAAGGACGAATACGGCGAAATGACAAGGTCTTTTTCCAAACCGCGCTTATATCCCAACAGAGGCACACCGAACGCCTGATAGCCGTAATTATTTTGTTTGTCAAAAGCATAAAATCCGCTTTCGGAAATTCCCCATACCTTTTTTCCGTTTGGCAAAGCGGCCGTGCGCTCCCTTTGCGCACGGAATGCAAACCGCAAGGCTTCATACAGGACGGATCCGCGCGGCGAAGGCATGAACAGCGAAGGCATGAAGTATTCAAACGCCGTTCCTGTCCACGAGGCGATCCCGATTCGGTCTTTCTGCTTGATAAGCGGACGTGAAAGCGCGTTCCAGTGCTTTTTCGGCACATCGCGCCGTGCGGCGGCGATAAAACTCAGGGTACGCGCTTCGCTCATGAGCATATCAAAGGCATATCCGGTTCTGTGGGCAACGCCCTCTGAATCAAACGTTATCCCCAGCACAAACAGATCGCGGTCAGTGTTGTAAATAATCTTTAAATCGGTCTGCTCATATAACTTTTTAAGTCGCACGGAAATATCCAATAATTCCGCCTTTTCTGACGCATATTCTTTGACTCCCTCGGAAGTCACAAGAAAACACGCAAGTAAATTTCCCGTGTCAACAGCCGAAACATAGCGCGGTTCAAGTAAGCCTAACGTTTGCGTTTCATACCAGTTATATAGATGTCCGTGCCACTTGGGAAGCGCTTCAATCGTAGTGACGGTCTCGTTTAAACGCTGATACATCTCTTCGGAATTTATAAAGCCGAAATCACGCGCGGCAAGTATGCTTGCAAGATAAAGGCCGATGTTGGTGGGTGAAGTGCGGTGTGCGATTTTTTGCTCCGGTTCAAACTGAATGTTGTCCGGCGGCAAAAAGTTGTCATTTTCAGTGACAGTTGCTTCGTACATGCGCCACAGGTCGGAGGTATAGGTGCGCAGAACCGCTTTTTGTTGTGTGCTCGGTACTTTCTGTGTCACTTTTGCCGGTTTTGCACTGGCCCATGCGACTGCCGGAAAGAAAAACCACATAAGGCCAAATAGTTTTAAAATCCCATAGGGAGATACGATAAACAACAGTACACCAATTACCGCACCGGCAAGATTCTTTTGGACATAGTGCAGAATTCCGTCGTCACTCTGCGAATCGCTTTGCGCCGCTGTTACCCACTCTAACAGATTCCGGCGTGACACTGCCATCCGCCAAAGCGACCGGATCATTGCGTCCAGCGTGACAAGCGCGTTTTTGGGGAGTGCTGACAGACATAGCAGAAACCGAAGAAAGCTTTCCCAGATTCCGGCCGTTACGCCTTTGGAAAAGAACCGCCTTGCGGCGCATTGGAAACTCCATGTGCGAAACAGGGTAAAAAAATCAAAGATGAGCGGCAATAACAGGGAGGCAACGGAGGCAAGAATCACAAGGGACGCCGTACCTCTTGGCAAAAAATTTGCCAAGAGCAGGCCGAAAAAGGCAAAAACCGGAACGCATTCACGGCGCACATTGTCAAAAAGCTTGAATTTTGATAGCGGAGAAAGCGTGTTCTTGACACGTTTTCCCTCGCTTGTCCGGAATGTTCTTCCCATGAACGCAAGATTCTGTACATCTCCGCGCACCCAACGGTGATGACGGCGAAAATAAGAAAGCTCATTCTTCGGAAATCCGTCGGTGACGGTCGGATTATTGACAAGCGCCGTGCGCAGGCGTTCGCCTTCGAGAATGTCGTGGCTTAATACGCTATCCTCCGGAAAGGCGACTTCCGGTGCGTTTACGGTTTCTTCAAACGCGTACTTATCAAAAATGCCTTTGCCGCAGAAATTGGCGTTTCCGAATAGGGACTGATAAAAATCAAACGCGGCAAAGGAATATATCTCCGTACCGCCCACGCCGCACATGACGCGCGAATAAGCTGTTTTTCGTGCGGCGGACAACTCCGGGCCTACACGCGGCTGTAAAATCCCATACCCTGCCGTTACACGGTGCTTTTGCTTGTCGATGACCGGACGGTTCAAGGGATGAAGCATCGTACCGACAAGCTCCTTTACGCCGTCAAGCGGCAGATTGGTGTCGGAATCAAGCGTTATGACATACCGGATCTTTTTGGCGGTTTCTTGACTCATCATGGCGTCGTTTTCCAAAAAAGCGCTTTCTCCGGTACACAAAAAATGTGTCAGCTGCATGACGGCGCCGCGCTTGCGTTCATACCCCATAAAAGCATTCTGCGATTTACAATACGAACGGGGGCGCATAAAAAGAGAGAAGTGATTGCCGTATTTGGCGTTCAGAGCACCGATCCGGTCTATGGCGAACGCTAAGATTTTTTCATCGTTTGGCGCGCTTTGATGAACACTGTCCGTATAATCGCCGAGCAATGCAAAATAGGTGTTCTCCATTCCACAGGACAAATATGTCTTTTCAAGGCGTGAAAATATCTCATGATCGCTTTTACCGCCGACAAGCAGAGTGGTGATGACCGTTAAAACTCCATCCGAATCTGGAAGTTTCTGAATCTCTAAACGAGGAAGTTCCGGTGCTTTGATAAAACGGGCAAAACACCGGTCAAGAATTGTCTTTACCGCCTCCCAGACAGGAAACAGTACAAAGACCGCCCAAAGGGTATGCAAACACAAATAAGAGGTAATTCCGACAGTAAAACCGGCTAATAAGGAAAAATACAGCACACCGGGCAGCAAATTTCTTTGCGGATACAGATATGCGCCAATGTGCCGCATGCGCTCGGTTTCCGCTTGGCAGGCTTTTTCGTAAATACCTTTGACAAAGGCCGTTTCGGAAAGATTTTCCTTTTTGGAAAGCGCCATAATGCGTTTGCGGTAGTCATTTTTGGTCATTTCATCCATTTGCGGATAAAAACCGGACGGTTCAGCATTTAATAACCTTTCTGTTTCGCTGTAATCAAACACCTTTTCAAACCGGTAAGCGTCGAGCATATGCAAGGTTTGAAAATAAAACGACATCTTTGTTCCAATCTTTTCGGCCAAACGGGAATCGGCTGAAAGCGTTTCGCAAAGGGCGGCAATCCGGTCGATCACGGCCGCCGAAAAAAGAAGCGGAAAACTGTAAATATCGATATAGTCGGGATAATTCTCACCAGAAAAAGCAGCGGCAAAAAACGCATCAAGCGTCAAAGCGTCACTTGGCAATCCGTTTCGCCGCAAATATTCCAGATAGTGGATAAAGCACATGTAAAAGCGCGGAAAAGGCGTAACTGTCACGTTTTCCCGCTGCAAAGACGGATATTTTTTATAAAAATGTGCAAACGAACGGTATTTTTCGTCGATACTATAATAGTTGTCCGCTATCCATTCGTATCCGCCGGAAAGCGGCATATTTTCGGAATCCATGCGCTGTGTGATCTTTTTGATTTTTGCAAGAACGGCTTTATTGGCATACAGCCGTTTTTTAAGAGCGCTTGCACCTATTTTTCCGCAGGCCGGATATTCTTCTAAGATCTCTTTGGCCGCTTGCTTGCTCTTTCGGTATATTTGTGCGTTTTCTGACGTCAATGTTCTCTGCCTTTCCGCTATTTGTGCCGTTTTGGCATAGTATTGGCTAAGGCATGAAAACTTATGCGAAGTATGCAAAAAACGGGAATTATAAAAAAATAAAAGTTTTTTTCAAAACCCCCTTGACAAATTACCAAAAACGTGTATACTATTATTGTAATCATTACAGAATTGAACCGATTACAATTAATTTGCAAGGATTTATCTATGAACCCGAACGAACTTATGACGGCAAAAGGCGTAAAACCGTCTGCTCTGCGTTTACAGATCTACCATTATCTGGATATGCACCGCACGCATCCGACGGTGGATGAAATATATTCCGATCTTGCCGAAAGTTATCCGACTCTTTCCAAGACAACGGTCTATAACACAGTCAAGCTTCTTGCCGAAACAGACATTATCAAAGCGATCGCCATTGAGGGCTTTCGCACTCGGTATGACGAAAACACCGCTTTCCATGCGCACTTTCTGTGCCGGAAATGCGGCATGGTATACGACATATTCGATGTAAAAGAACCGGATTTTCCGGAAAACGGCTTTGTAGCCGAAACAACGGATGTATATTATTCAGGCAGCTGTAAAAACTGTCAGAATAAAATAAAAAACTAAATGTAAGGAGAAATTGTTATGAAAAAGTTTGTATGTATGGTATGCGGTTATGTTTATGAAGGCGAAACGGCACCGAAAGAATGTCCCCAGTGCCACGCACCGGCCTCCAAATTCGTAGAACAGAAAGAAGATATGACTTGGGCGGCTGAGCATTCGGTAGGCGTTGCAAAAGGCGTATCCGAAGATATTTTAATGGATCTTCGCGCCAACTTCACCGGCGAATGCACCGAAGTCGGTATGTACCTTGCCATGGCGCGCGTCGCACACAGAGAGGGCTATCCCGAAATCGGCTTATATTGGGAAAAGGCCGCTTATGAAGAAGCAGAGCATGCCGCAAAATTTGCGGAACTGCTCGGCGAAGTTGTAACCGATTCCACCCAAAAGAATCTCGAAATGAGAGTCGAAGCTGAAAACGGCGCAACTGCCGGAAAAGCTGACCTTGCAAAGCGCGCCAAAGAGGCAGGATTGGATGCAATCCACGACACCGTCCATGAAATGGCGCGCGATGAAGCAAGACATGGCAGAGCATTTGCCGGTCTTTTGAAGAGATATTTCGGTAAATAAAAAATTAGAAAACACGGAGATGACAATATGAAAAAATATGTTTGCCCCTGCGGCTATGTTTATGATCCGGCGTTAGGCGATCCGGATAACGGCGTCGCACCCGGCACACCTTGGGAGGATGTACCCGAAGATTGGGTCTGCCCCACCTGTGGCTTGGGAAAAGACGTTTTTGAAGAAGAATAAATACAGAATCGATTGTGAAAACACGGTTTGCTTTTGCGGCAAGCCGTGTTTTTCATCTTGCAATTTTTTCTTTTCTGTGTTATACTCCCTTTGGAGGAAGATACCCATGACGCAAACACTGAATCTGCAAGCCCTATATTTTCCGCAGCGATTGACCAATGAACTTGAAAACATTAAAAAATATCCGCTTACCGTATTGGAGGCGCCATCCGGTTTTGGAAAAACCACTGCGCTTGACCGATTCTTTTCCGATACATATTTCAAGAACACGACGGTATTGAAACACACGTTTTTTTCGGAAAGTCTCTCGGATTACTGGGACACGCTCTGCACGATGCTCACCAAAGCGGACCGTCTGTCAGCGGAGGCCTTGAAAAGCATCGGCGCGCCGACTCTTCAAAATATGTCGGATCTCTGCGAGATACTGCATGATTTGGAATGTCCGGAGGAACTTTACATAGTTCTTGACAATCTGTGCGGAACAGCACCGGACATTGAACTGTTTCTGTCCGTGCTTTCTTCTCTTTCGGCGCCGTATTTACATGTCGTTGCCTGTGTGCAATCGGTAAACGGCAAAAACAGTTTTCGTTTTTCCGGCGGAAACAAGGTGTATTGTATCGGCTCAGAAGATTTTACATTTTCCAAAGAGGATCTACGCGCCTATTTCTCCTGTGCCGGCATTCTATTGACCGAACACGAATTGAACGAACTTATGCAGATAAGCGGAGGCTGGATTTTCGCGGTCTATCTGCAATTGCTTTTCTATGCCAAAAATAAAAGATTTGAAAAAGCCATTCTGAACACGCTCATCGAAAAAGCGTTTTTTGCAAAGCTTTCCGACAAAGAGCGGCTCTTTTATCTCGAGCTCTCCCCTTTCAACAGCTTTTCTCTGCATCAAGCTGTGGCTGTCACGGGCTGTTCCGTCGCTTTTGCCCACATGAATCTTGACGGTTGCGGGTTTATCCATTATGATTCCAAGAAGAATGAATACTATTTTCATAATCTGCTATATGCTTATTTATGTGAAATTCTTGAGCATTTGGAAAGCTCCGAAAAAAACAGGCTTTGTCTGACGGCTGCCGAATGGGAGGAACTGCACGGAGAAAAGATAAACGCCATCTGGCTTTATCACAAAGCCGGCGCTTATGAGAAAATTTTTGCCATGCCCCACACAAGCTACGACCTGGCCGATATTGGAGATGCCGGCACACGTGAGATGATTTTTGATATTCTCGACAACACGCCGTATGAGATCAAGCTCCGCTATCCGCAAAGCATGGTGCCGCTGGCGTTTATCTTATTTTTCATCGGAGAAACCGAAAAGTTAACCGAGATCATCGGTGAGATCACAGCTTTGGTTGAACAGTGCGACCTCAGTCAGAAAAAGAAAAACGCTATTCTCGGCGAAATGGAATTGCTCCTCTCTTTCACCCAATACAATGACATTGCCGCAATGAGTTTACACCACCGTAAAGCCTATGAGCTTCTCGGACGAAAGGCAAGTCTGATACATTTACGCAGTACCTGGACATTCGGATCTCCGTCGGTGGTTTGTCTGTATCACAGCAAGTCCGGCAATTTGGAGCATGAACTGAATTTAATGGACGAATGTATGCCGCACTATTACCGTTTGACCGGAGGACACGGCAGTGGTGCAGAATATGCTATGCGCGCCGAAGCGGCGTTTTTGCAAGGAGATCTTGCGTCTGCCGAAGAAAATGCACACCGTGCCATGTATGAAGCCGAACGAAAAGAACAGAGCAGTGTATATCAATGCGGACTTTTTGTTCTTGCCTGCTGTGCGCTGCACAAAGGCGATGAAACCGCGCTTTTCGATACGCTTTTTGCTATGTCCGAAAGCGCTTCGTCCAACACAGAGGATATGTGCCGCTATACCTTGGAATTGTTCTTAGGCTTTTTATATGCTTTTACCGAACGGTTTGACAAAATTTCCGATTGGCTGTCCTGCGGCGAGATCAACGAAACGCGGATTGCGCCCATGACCATGCCGTTTGCTCATATCATCTATGCAAAGACTTTGTTCGGAAAAGAACAATATGTCAAACTGCTTGCGTTCTGCTCTTTTGCCTGCGGTGTGGCTGAGGAACTTTCAAGCGTTCTGCCGCAAATCTATTTTCACATTTTCGTCGGTGCGGCACAAGCGGCTCTCGGGAAACCGGATGAAGCGAAAAACGAACTTGGTGCGGCGCTTGCGCTTGCGGTTCCGGATCATATTTACATGCCGTTTGCGCAAAACTTTCCGCACATCAAAGCCGTTCTTGAAAAGATTAAACCGTCAGACGACTATCCGCGTGAAACGATAGAAAAGATTTTGCGTCTTGGTGCTGAATTTGAAAAATCCGCCTCTAAACTCGGTTCGGGAAAACCGAAGTTTTCGCCGCGTGAGCGCGAAGTGGCCGAGCTTATCCGGCAAGGCTTGACCAATAAACAAATAGCCGCACGCCTTTATGTATCGATTTCCACCGTAAAAATGACCATAAGCAACATTTTTGACAAGACCGGCATCAAATCCCGTGCCCAGCTTTCCGACACAAAGCTATAAAATTGGCCAGTGGCCAATTCAAAATCGGCTCTCCCTTTGGTATAATCAAGTAAAGATTATATTATCCGAAGGGAGAGTCTTTTTATGAAAAAAAAGCTGATATCGCTCATGCTTGCCGCGGCCATGGTTCTTTCTCCGCTAAGCGTTTGCGCAAATACGCCCGATACAACTCAAAAAAGTCCTCGTAAGCCGGATATCTTTAAAGATATTTTCGGCGGAACTGACGAGCTTGACCCGGAGGAAGAGGCAAAAAATCTTCCGTATCCGGACGGCACCGTCTTGTCCGATATCCGTGAGCCGCTATTTGCAAACGAAACGGGAAGCAGAATCTTCGGCGAAGACAACACGCTTTCGACTGTTTTATCTTGGAAAAGCAAAGCCGCTCCCACTCTTCCGGGCGATACGGTAAACATTTCCGGCAAAAGCTTCACGCTCGCAAGCAAAATGAAAATTCTTGCGTCGTATGAAGGAGATTTTGACGGAACCGGCCGCAAGAACGAGCTTGCCTTGCTTGTTGCCGCCAAAAAGACAGACGGGAAGTCCTTGCTTCTTCTCTGCACGGCCAAAGCGGATTTTTCCGCCCCGCTTGTTCCGATTGCTGTTCTGTATGACGGCAGTGAAAGCAAAGCGGATTTCTATGCAAACACCGCGGAATTTGTCAATTGCACGACACTTGCCTGCGGTGATTTCAACGGAGACGGCTACGATGAAATCATCACGATATCCCCGATAAACGGCTATGCCGCTCAAAGTTCCGGCGACAAATATGGGTTTGATCTTTACAACGCCAGTTTCGTCTGGTATCTCGAAGACACCGATAACCGCACTTGGTGTCAAACACCCTATTTGCTTGTTAACGGCGGCGTGTTATCCGAAAACGCTCATCTCGGCGCTCCCGGCGTTACTGCGTCTGTTGCCGTTGCCGATATCAACGGCGACGGTTACGACGACATTGTTTCTGCCATTACCGCAAACAACGCACAGTACAATGCGAACTACTCCGACAACAAGTTTGCCGTATACTACACCGGCGGTGCGGCTGAGCTTCGCGATATGTATACGAACCGCAAACTCCTCTTGAATTATGTAGACGGTGAAACCAAAAAGGCTCTCCGTTTAAGTGCAACATCTGGCGACGCGGCCGCGTTTGATGTTGTCATTTCCGACGTGGACGGTTCGGGAAAGCCTACCGTTTTTCTTTCCCTGAAAGAAACCTTGAATCACTATGTCGGTTTCAACGGCGATAAAATGTTGACACCGCGCTTTTATATACTGGCATTTGATTACACGGATTCGGGTAATTTCGTGTCCTCGGTCGTCTACAAAGGCGGCATTTATCATCACGGTTATATCGGCGACACCGAGCGCGTTTATAAGGCAAGTCCTATCGACAATGCACCTGTTCAGATCGGTATTTTAGGCAACGATTTCGGTCTTTCCGCTGGTAAGAGCGGCTATGTTTCTTCTGGCACGATTATCGCTGATCAGAAATACCTTTCCTTTGTCCGCTATCCGGACGGAAACACGTATCGCTACGATGTCAAGGACAACGGGGCATTTACCGGCTCTTTTGGCTCGGATGTTTCCGAAACAGATTTCGGTTATGCCGGAAAAGACTGCGTTTTCTTCAACAACGGCATTAACGTAAACGAAATCCGGACAGCCAACGTTTCTTTTGACGGAAATACGTATACGGATGCGGCGCTTGTCCGCGCCTATACCCAAAACGGCTACCGGCTCTATTACTTAACTGCCTCCGGTAACGGATACATAACAAATCCGTCTGCCGCGCTTTTAGCCGGTGACAATCGATATGCCCTTACCGCTATGCCGGACACAGATCACGATTCTATTTATTTAAAATACAATAAACACGCCTTTTTCTGGGCAGACCCGGTCATTATTGCCGCTCTTGCTTCTCCGCCTTACTTTGACTCTCTGCCGAACGACATGTACGCCAACAGCCAGACGACTTACGGTCGGAGCACAACGACTGCAAGCGGAAAGACGGAATCGTTTTCCGTTGCGGCCGGCGCTTACATTTCGACTGAAATCAAAGCCGGCACGCTCGGAACAGCCGGAGTGTTTGAATCGGAAAATGAGGCTCTGCGCAGTAAATCGCAGGAAAAGGAAAACACTACCGAAGTCACGTTCTCCCAAAGTTTCTCGGCAACCGGCGGTGAGGACACGGTCGTTCTCTCGACGGTCGCTTACGATGCCTATGCCTATACGGCTTACTATCCGGGTGCAGGCGGTGCTTTGCAGGAATCGCCGTATATCGTTTACGTGCCTCGAAAAGGATCGGATTCTGTAAAGATCGCAAGTTTGAACTACGAGGATTATTTAGAATTCATCCCCTATGCAGACGGTGTTCTGCCGGATTTAAAAGACGTGTTTACCCACACGCCCGGACATCCGGAGACCTATCCGCATACAGCACCAAGCGATGCTAATGTTTTAAGCGGCAGTATTATCACGCATCCGCGACTTGCGACATTCCCGTCTAACACCGGCTCGCAAACGCTCACGATCGATATCACCGAAGAAACAACACAAACCACTTCTGCCGGTTGGTCGGTCAGCGCAAAATTAGGCGGCGGTGTGGAAACCGAAGCCGAAGGAATTTTCGGACTTGCCGATATGGGCACGAAAGTCACGGTCGGATCTGTAACAGAAAAGGAATATGAAGCCGGAAAGATTACGACGACCGCTGTCGGCACAAGCTTTGAAGGAACAGTATTCGGCCAGGGCGACGGCATGAACGTTTCCGGAAGCGGCGAACAAAAAGCCGATTTCAACTGGCGGTTGCTTCACTATGTTTACCAGTCGACCGACGGCTCGGAACAGCGTTTCCCGGTCATCACCTACATAACCTCCGGTGTCACACAACCACAAGGCGTTATTCCGACTTCGGTCAAAGTCACGCCCACGTCCAAGACGCTTGAACAGGTCGGACCGAAAACTGTAAACCATGTGAACAAAGCAAGCTTTACCGTTACAGCAGCCGGTATTACGCGCGAGGCATACACGGCTTTGGAGGGCGCGCCGCTCGGCATGGAACTTGACGCGCACGGCAATATCGGTACCAGCGCGCCGTTCAGTTTTGATATTGTCATAAACGGCAATGTGAAGCCGGGCGAATATCCGGTCGTATTGAATGTCGGCGGTGTCCGTTCCGATCCGTTCACGGTCAAAGTCACGGAATACGTAACGCCGGTCTGGATAGAAGCCGACAAAACCGAGCTTGATTTCGGCAATATGCGCTTTAACTATGCCAAAGGCACTCCTGCCGCCGAAACACAATTTGTTACCATTAAGAGCTTACATACCGAATTGCAATCGGATTTCACGGCGGAACTTAACGAAAACAGTGATTTTGAAATCACAAGTCCCCTTTCCTCTTCAACGCTGTACGCAAAAGATTTGGCAAATTCCGCCGCCACCGTCGGCATTGCTCCTAAAAAGGGACTTTCTGTCGGCACACATACCGGAACATTAACGGTTACAAACGGAATTACGGCAGCTTATGTGACCTTGGTGTATACAGTTACCAATCCCACACTGCCCGGCGCTCCGGGTTTCCAGAACGCGCAAACCTACACCCCTAACCCGATCCGGATTTTGGTTGATGCACCAGAGGATGACGGCGGCGGAAAAATGCTATACTACCAGTACACCTTAAAAAACCATGAGGACTTTATGGAAAACGGCGAGCAGAAGTGGGAAACATACTTCATGACCGCTCAATCCGGCGGCAGTTTCTATTTGCAGTTGGGCGATGATATGGTGCTTACCGTCGGAAAAACGTATACAATCGGCGTAAAAGCTGTTACCGAATGCGGCGAAAGCGTTCCCGGTTGGTTTACCTTTGAGGTTTCTGAAGCTGAAAACGCTCCCGACCCAATCAAAAATCCGAAAGTTTATGCCGCAAACGGAACCATTACCGTCACATGGGACGACCCCGGCTATTGGGGCGAAAACAAATATGTGCCCGTAACTTACGGCAAGTGCTACAAAATATGGTTCTACAATGAAAAAGACCTAACCAGCGAAAGCATCTACCTTGACGATGATTTAGATTGGTCAAAGAGCGGTCTTAAAAACGATGTTACCTACAAGATCGAAATAGAAACCGTTACCATGAACCGCTCCCATTCCACCACGTTATATGCAACACCGACCGAAACGGTCACGACTCCCTCCCGTCCGCGTTCTTTCAATGTCCGCATGGACTACAAAACGGCTTCTCTCAGCTGGAAAGAACCGTCCTTTGACGGCGGCGCACCGCTCGCATATAAAGTCTCCAAAGACGGCGGCCAAACGTATACCGATGTCGGAACAGCCACGGAATATACCTTTGAAAATCTGACAACAAATATGGAATACGATTTCCGCGTATGTGCCGTCAATTCGGCAGGCACCGGCGATTCTGCGATATGCGTAAAGACTGCTCCGTCTTCCTTGTCACAGTTGACTATCAATTCCATTTACATCGGCTATGAACAGCTGGAACTTGATTTCCAGCCGAGTGCTGATGAAATCCTCGGCTATGAAGTAAAGTTAGACGACGGCGAGTGGCAGAAAATAACGCCGATTCTGTTTGACAATACCCTGCACCACATTTTCACCGGCCTTGAAAACGACCGCGCTTACCGCATCTATCTTCGCGCTTATGACGCCGAGGGCGGCGGACCGGAAATCATGAGAGAAAGAACCCCGAATTCCGCCGCGCCGCGCCCGGTAAAAAATGCAGCCGTCAAACCGCGCAACGGCGGTATACAATTCTACGGTGAGACGGATGATCCGAACGTTTTCATGAAATATAAGGTGGACAACGGCAAATATTGGTGGACTTTTTCAAGCGGTACCCGTTTAAACGGTTTTGAAAACGGAAAAAACTATACCGTCGGCATTTCCACTTTCGGGGATTACATCGGTGCCAGCCAAATGCGCTCCACGCTCTATTTAACGGTAACGCCGGACGGAAGTATTCCCGATTCGCCGAGTACGCCCCGGGTTGACGCTTTTGTCGGGGAAGATTATATTCGTTTGACCTGGACAGTGGAAAGCGACGGCGGAGCGGAAATCGAATCCTATGAAATAGAGTATGGTGAGAATTCCGATTTTGTCTCTCTGCCGGGTACAGAAAACACCTTTGTATTCCGTGTGCCAATAACAGAAAGAGAGAATTACCGTTACTTTGCCGTCAAAGCCATCAACTCTGCCGGCTCTGCAACCGGTGGTATCTCTGTAAATCCCCACATGAAACTTTCCGGTCCGGCCCGGCTTCTTCTTCCGGAAATTCACGAAAAAACACAAAGTCCGGCTTTTGCACTCTCTGTCACATACTCTTACTTGGACGAGAACGATAATCTAATCACCCAAGTTGCCGATATCAGCGAAGATGCCGTTTGGTCGTTTACGTCTGATGTACCGGAAATCACATGGGATGAAAATGCAAGAGCGCTTATTGTTGACAAATCGCTTGACGCCGGTACATATGAAGTAACGGTAAACGCAAAATACAACGATGTTACGTTTGAGCGCACAGTGAAGATCACAGTCGGAGCGACAGCACAGATCGTAAGTGTCGCAAAAGCCTCCGGAGGGCTATCTGTAAAACTGCAACTGTCCGAATCGGTCGGTGTGGTCTCGTTATGTGCCGCGCTCTATAATGCCGACGGCAGACTGACGACAACGAAGTTAATGGAGATCTCAGCGGATTCTTTAACAAACGGCGAAATTCTCATTCCGATAGCCACTTCCGGCTCTCGTGCAAAAGTTTTCCTGTTTGACAGCATGTCAAGCGCTGTGCCGCTTTGTGAAGCAGTAGACATTTCTCTGAAATAACGGAGATTTCCTTGCAAGGGCTGCTCGCCCTTAAACCTCGCCCACTTTTCTTAAAAGAAAAGTGGGACAAAAGAATTTGATTTTTACCCCGGCAATTTGAGTTCTCAAATCGCCGGGGAGCCTTTTATTCTTAGTGAAATTATATTATAAAAGTTAAGCATGTTTTTTAGCAATTTCCAAAAATTCGCACCTCAATCTCTAATTCTTTATCTTTAACTAAGAGAACGCGCGACGGTTTTGAGTATTCAAACCGCCGCGCGTTAAAATTTAAATTCTTTTGCCAGGCTTTTCTTCTAAGAAAAGCCGCGTACCCCTTCGAAAAGCCGCGTTCCCTTTCCTTTTTGTCAGTTCATATCATCCGACTCATCTAAATGCGAGGAAAGGCGGATAAACACGGCCGCTCCCTCGGCTCGTGTCAAAAGTCCCGACAAGCGAAGAGACATATCTTCATAACCCGAAAAAATACCGGCATTTACAGCATTTTTAATGTAATCGTCACGTTTCTGCCATTCGTCAAGATCAGTGAATTCCTCCAAAGAAAAGTCAAGCGGAGCGGCTTCACAGATTTTTCCGATTACATGGATGACTTCGGCACGCGTAATCGGCTTATCGCCGTCGAAAATCTCGTTCCAGCTTTCATCATGATGCAAAATTCCTTCAAGAAGTCCCGACGCAGACAAACGGTACACAGCCGAGAACGCCCAATCCGGAATCAGCGACGCGTCAGCAAGACCAAGCAGTTCTTCCAAGGTTTGCGAATCTGCCTGCGGCTCTCTCTGGTCAGAAACCGACACTTCCGTGTCTGTTTCTGCACCTGCCGCCGTTTCGGCCGATTCTGTTTCGGCTGCTGCTGTTTCTTCCGCTGCCGCCGGAAGCTCCGGAACCGGAAGTTCACTGCCGATTCCGGTCAAGCGCTCTAACATAACGCAGAATTCATAGCGTGAAAATTGGCGCTCCGGCAGGTAATAAGCTGTGCCGTCCTCGGCAATTTCCCCTTTTACAACGCCGGTCTTATACAACTTATAGATTTCCTTGACAGCCCAATGGTCCTTCATATCGACAAACGGATACGCATCAATCTTAATCTGGATATTTGCGGAAACATCACCGCGTGAAGCTGTAACCGTCACCGTCGTCCCCTCTGTTGACGGCGTAAAAATACCGTCTGCAACTGTTCCGGCCGGTGTTATTTTCTCGGCGTTTTCCGGTATATCGGGAGATGTCACTTCGGAATCAGCCTTGATTTGCGTTTCGGATACGCTCCATGTGTAGCTGTGAAGTCCGGATGCGACGTGGAGTTTACGATAGAACGCCGCAACCGAAAGGCTTGCCGTTTCAAACGGTGCAATTTCAGTTTTGTCCGCTGAAAGAACGATCTCGTCGGGGGCTGCAAGAGAAACGACCGTTGCAGCTACATTTTCACTCTGACGACCGTCAAGAGACGCAAAAACTTCAATAGCGCCGATCGTGCCGGCAGGATCGAGATTGCCGTCGGATACAATTGTCGTGTTATCTTTGGTGTAGAAAGACGGCGTCGGTTGCTCCTCTGAGTCGGAGATTGAAACCGCATACCCGTTTTTATCAGACAAAACAACATTGCCGAGTGAGATGGGTGTATCGGAAAGCGTCAGATAATAATCACCGTAAAAATAGGCTTCGGCCGGCGTGCCGGTCTTTTCAAGCGTATTCGTAAACACAATGCCGTTGGAAACGCGGCGTTCAGCTTTTCCGGAGGGAGAATTGACGGTCGTTGCGGAATCATTGCCGCGAAGCGATGCATTGACAGCCGTCGAGCCACCGCCGTCGAGATTGGCGGCATACACGCAGCCGAGTGACACCATACGCTTGGCAAGGTCATACAGCTTGAATCCGGCACTGTATCCGGACTGTCTGCCGTCAACCGCAAACAGTACCAAACTGCCGTCTGCCCGTATTCCGACTGCACTGCGCGGCTGTGGGGAAAGATAGTGACTGAACGTGCGGTCGTCCACCGGTTGCGATTCCTTAACGATGACTGTTCCGGTACCGACGGCATTTTTCACGTCATAAAATGCCTCATTTCCGCTTGCCGATAAGGAAAATGTCTGTCCGGGAACAAACGACATAAGTATGTAGCCATAGGAAGTGTTGTCGGCGGCAAGCAGGTAAGCGTCTTTCGGAATGCTTTCATTGCCGGCTGTGGGATTTACCGTATCGACCACAAGATCTTCACTCTTTCCGATTTGCGGTGCAGCCGGAGAAAGCCGGAAATACGAAGAACCGATCTTGCGGTATCCGGTTTGTTCGGACAGATACTTTTCGATTTCGTCCTGCAATTTCAGCGCTTCTTCGCTGTACGGTTCAAGGTTGTCGCGGCGTTCAAGCATTTCCGCTAAAACCGTATCGGTAAGCTGCTCTGACTCAGTTTCCGAACTGGTTTCAGACTGCATTTCTGTTTCCGCATCGGGTTCCTTTTCCAATTCCGTTTCAGCGTTTGTATCTGTTGTAGTTTCCTCGTCTGAATCGGCCGTTTGCTCGTTCTGTTCGGCTATTACCGGGGCATTTTCCTCCGGCTCGGTTTGCTTTTCCGGATAGAGTACGGTTTTGATCAACTCTTGTTCCGTTTTCTTATCGGAATACGGATAGAGAACGACCGACGTATTGGCGGCCGTGATATGCGTTGTAGGTGAATAACGTGCATTATACAGATAAAGACCGTATTGGCTGAACTCTTTGTTTAAGTGGAGCACATTGTATTCTGTTCCGGAATTATATGCCGTGAGGGTCAGTTTTATCTGCGGTTTATCGATGAAAAAGCTGCCGTTTTCCCGCTCGGCAAGGCAGAAACTGTCACGGTCAGTGGTATACAGCTCCTTGTTTTTTATGTATGCCGATTCCGGAACACCGGTAGACATATTGAAGAAATCGGCGTTGATGCCGGCGATATAGTTTTCATCAGGATATTCGGCGGCGGCAAGATTTCGGATGGTTCCTGTCTGATACAAATACTCACCGTTTGCAAAAGCAAGACGCGTGCTTTCATTCGGCGTATAGGAAAGAACGAATTCGCGCTCTTGCCCATAGGTTGGTGAATAGGAGATCTGCCGCCGATAGGTCAACCCCTCGGAAAGCGTATATGTGGCGGCATAGACATCCTCTACCGGAGAAACCGGTGTGGACACGGACGTTTCTGCAAGACTTTCTGTTTCGTTTTTTTCCGTTTCTTCGGCAAGAACTGCAACCGGATTTAAAACAAACAAAGTCGCTGTAAGCAAAGCAATTATTTTTTTCACAAGTACCCTTTCCTTTCCTCGGGTTCGAGAGCGTTTATGTTTTATAAAAAATATAAAAGTCAGGTTATCGCAGTTTTTTTGTGATGTGCTTTCGTTATCTTTTCGTTTTTCTTCTCAAATCGTATTGATATATTATAACATTTATGATATAATAAGTAAAGCGTATCACATGAAATATTTTTCCGGAAATATTTGTCATGCATACCGGATTTTGTTACGAAAACGGCGGTTGCCGTCGGGAAAGTTGGAGAATTTATGCCGCAACTGTCACTTCTTGCCGAAAAAAAGGACCTTTGGTCGTATTTGAAAGAAACGGCAAAACCAATTGTTTTATATGGTATGGGTGACGGTGCGGACAAGATACTGAATGTCTGCGAAGAGAAAAATATTCCGATACGCGGTGTTTTTGCAAGCGATGATTTTGTGCGCGGACAAGTCTTTCGAGGCTTTACCGTAAAGACCTATGCTGCTGTCAAACGTGACTTCCCCAAACCGATTATTTTGGTATCTTTTGCTTCACGCCTTGACAGCGTCATGCAAAAGATATATAATCTATCTGATACAGACGAAGTTTATGCACCGGATGTTCCGGTTTTCGGCACGGGACTTTTCGACAGTTCCTATTTTCAGGAAAACTTCGATAAGTTTGAGGCTGTCTATCAGCTTCTTGCCGATGAAACTTCGCGCCGTGCCTATTATAATGTGTTGGCTTACAAGCTTTCCGGGTCGCTTTCTTATTTACGTGATTGCGAGACAAGCCCCGAAGAAGCTTTTTACACCATTATTGACCCCCAACCCCAATCGGTCTATGTCGATATCGGGGCTTACAACGGCGATACGATTGAAGAGTATATTTCCTATGCCGGACGCCAAACGAACGTGTACGCCTTTGAACCGGACGCGCGCAATTACCGGAAACTCTGCGAGAATGTCGCTGCTCTCGGTCTTTCCGAACCGCACCTTTATAACATAGCCGCATGGAACGAAAAAACAGATCTGACGTTTTACGCCCGTTCCGGCCGCAACAGCGCCGGGTCTACCGTGCATAAGAAAGCCAAGGCTGTAACCGTGCAGGCAGACTGCGCAGACGCGCTCCTTCCCATGGGGGCGGATTATATCAATATTGATGCCGAGGGTTCGGATTTACAGGCTTTACAGGGCTTGCAAAACACTTTGAGAACGTATCATCCGACAGTTTGCTGTGCGGTCTATCACCGAAACGAGGACATGTTTGCACTACCTCTGTATTTAGCGTCGCAGTATGACCGGTTCAAACTCTATCTGCGGCATTTTCCCTATATCCCTGCCTGGGACACCAATATTTATATTGTAAACGATTCTGCCGCCGGAAAGGACAAAATGCATGATAAAAGAATACTTGGAAGCTGGAAAGATCATCAACAAACGAGGTCTTGCCGGTGAATTGAAAATTGAGAGTTATTGCGATTCTCCGCAGGCATTCTGCTCGTTCAAGCATGTATACCTGTCGTCTGACGGAAAAGATATCCGGAAAATTCTTTCGGCAAAGCTCTACGGCGGCTATGCTTATATCCGTTTGGAGGGTGTGACAAGCGCCGAAGAGGCAGACAAACTGCGCGGCCGACTTGTTTACATTCACCGTACCGATATGGAACTTGACAAAGACAGCGTTTTTATAGACGATATTTTGGAACTGCCGGTCATAGACGCCGACACCGGCGTGACCTATGGCGTTCTTAAAGAGGTTTTCAACCGCGGCGCATCGGACATTTACCGTGTTGTAAATGAAAACAAAAAAGAATATCTGATTCCGGCAGTCAAGGATATTGTCGTCCGGATCGATCCGGAAAACGGTGTTTTTATCCGCCCGATTCCGGGATTGATTGACGATGCCGAGGAGATCCGGTAATGCATTTTAAAATTCTGACGCTTTTTCCGGAAACCATTGCACCGTATTTAAACAGCAGTATCTTAGGCCGTGCCCAAACAGCCGGTCTTATTGCCGTTGATTATTTCAACATCCGCGACTATTCGCTTGACAAACACCGCCGTGTGGATGACACGCCGTATGGCGGCGGATTCGGCATGCTTATGATGCCACAGCCGCTATTGGATTGCCATAAAGCAGCTGTAAACGGCCTTTCCGGCAGAACACGAACCATCTATTTTTCCCCGGCCGGTCAAAAACTCGACCACAAAAAAGCCGTTTTCCTGAAAGAAAACTACGATAATTTGGTTTTGTTATGCGGCCATTATGAGGGAATCGACCAACGCGTCATCGACTCTGTTGTTGATGAAGAGATTTCGGTCGGCGATTATGTGCTGACCGGCGGAGAACTTCCGTGCGCGATTTTGGTTGACGCGGTTTCGCGGCTGATTGACGGCGTTTTACCGGATGTTTCCTGCTATACCGACGAAAGTATCGCGTCGGGCCTTTTGGAATATCCGCAATACACCAAACCCGCTGTATATGACGGCAAAGAAGTCCCCCAAGTGCTTCGGGACGGAAACCATGCCGATATCGTCAGATGGCGCAGAGAAATGGCGCTTGAAAAAACTTATTATCACCGCCAGGAACTGCTTTTCGGAGCGGATTTGGACAAAAACGATCTAATCTTTTTGGAGCAGTTAAGAATCCGTGACAGCCGGCTCTCAAAGAATTGACAGATCGACAGCATGACAGAAAGCATGACAGAAAGAAGGTGACGTATTGAACCGCAACCGCTCGGGTAACGCCAAAAACGGCAGCCTTATCTTATCTTTTTTTTCTTACATTTTTTCTAAAATCGGTCTTTTGGCGCGTCAAAGCGTCATTCTCGGTTTCTTTTTAAACTATGATGCGCTGGAAAGCGCGTGCGCCGACAGCCGGATTTGCGGAAAATATACCGACCTTTCGCGTGTCAAAGCCCATTTTCTCGCATTAAAGCTAAAATGCGCCAAATACAGTCAAGAAAGCCTTATCATCAATCTTTTTGAAAACGCCGCCTATCGTTTTTTCCGTGCCAGCCTGCGTTCTTTCGGTATTTTTCTGCTGTCTTTCGGCGGCTTTTTGGTCTCCGTGAACTTAGCAAACGGTCTTCCGCGCTTACTGCACTTTGATTTTTCGGATACTTTTTTATTTGGCTGCATCCTCATGATTATTTCTTTATTCATGTTGCCGGTGAAAAACAAGAGTATTGCAGCCTCTCTGCGTGACAGCAAAATATTCTCCTATTTTCTGTTTGACATTTTTACTATCAAACATATTGCTCTTTCCGAAAACGGAAAGGTTTTACCGACATCGGGAATTTCACTTGCGTTAGGCCTTTTGTGCGGCGTGCTTTCCTATGCGGTCTCACCGTGGCTTACGGCGTTTCTCATCTTTATGATCGTATTGATGTACATGATTTTTACCCGTCCCGAAAACGGGATTCTCGCCGTATGCCTGCTTTTGCCGTTTGCCGGACGCAAAATTCTTTCTTTTTTGATTCTGCTGACGCTGTTATCGGCGGCTTTCAAAATCGTCCGCGGAAAACGTTCGCTTCACTTCAATCTTTGTTCGGGCGTTTGCGTTTTATTCGGAATCATCGCTTTTTCCGGAGTGATTTTTTCGTTTGATTCGGAAAATGCGTTGCGTGCTTTCGGATATACCCTGTCGGCTATCTTATTCGCCTTTGCCGTCATAACGTTAGTCAATTCCTCTTCCCTTGCGGACAAATGCTTCCGCACGCTTGGCTTTTCCGCGCTTGCCGCTTCGTTATACAGCGTGTACGACTACGGTGTAAAGTATCTTTCCACGCACGACATAGCCGGAATTCTTTCGGCACTCCGTGAAAACGGGTTAAGCTCCTCGTTCGGAGATCCGGCCACATTTGCCGCGTTCTTGGTCTGCTTAATACCGGTTTTGTTTGTCAACCGCCAAAGTGCCGGAAAGTTTTTCTCGTTCCTTGCCATAGCCATTGCCGCAGTATGCCTGTTGTTTACCAATTCTTATTATGCGATCTTTTCTTTGGTCGTTTCCATGATCTTGGTGATGATTCTGTTTACGCCGTTCGGATTATGGACAACCGGATTTGCGGTGATTGCTCTGTATCTTATCCGCGCCTTCATGCCGAACATTGAGCGAAACATGGTCTCTTTATACATGCCCCACCCGGAAAATCTTTCTTCCGGCTTTGCCGGTTCCTATTTGGACGGTATCAACGAATTCTTCCGCAAACTGTGGTTAAGCGGCGCCGGCATCGGTCGCGAATCCATTGCAGGCGCATCAACGCTGATTGAAGCCCAACTTACCGTATATAAGGGATTGGGCGCTACCTACGTACAGCTGATGATGAAAATAGGCGTTCCGCTTGTGTTGTTAGCGGCAGTTTTGCTTGTTGCCTTTTTGGCCCGGCTATTCTCGTATTCCTATGGGTTTAATAAGTCGGACAAGGCAAAAAGCAAATGTATGGCGTTAGTGTGCAGCCTTTCCGGTCTGATGATTTATGCTTTTTTTGCCGACCTTACCGGAGAATTCCGCATATGTGTACTGTTTTTCCTGCTTCTTTCCCTCGGCAGCGCCGCAGCTGACAGTGCGGACAACGATTATATCCCCCCCTACTTTGAACGCGAGTATAACTGATTTTATAGGCAGAGGTTGAAAAATGAACAATACGAATAACAAAACCAAGCGGCATTTCAATGTCATCGACATTCTGATCCTTTTAGCACTGCTTGCCATAGCGGCCTTTGCGGCAAATTACATCGTAAACGACATGTTTTCCAAAGAGCTGGCAGAGGTAGAGTATATTCTCCGTCTTGACGGTGTTTCGGAAAACGATATCATGCGTTTGAGCGATGGAGATCCGGTTTTTGCAAATGCCTCCGGAACTACTCTTGGAACCATTCGGGAAATCACGCAGACAGAGTACAAAAAAGCGATATATAATGCACAAACAGGACGATTTGTTTACACGGCAATTCCGGGAAAGTATACTGTACATCTTCGTGTAAACGCTGTCTGTACCCGAAAAGACCACCAGTATTTAATCGGCGATTACCGCATTTCCGCAGGCACTTCTCTCGACATTCTCTTGCCTTTTCTTCTTGAAAAAACTGAAATCATTTCCGTAAAGCCGGTTTTACAAGATGCTCTTTCCGATACCGGCGCTCCCGAAAACCTTTCTGCACCAAAAGAAGTTACCGAATAAAACAGTTCAATTGATTCAAAGGAAGTCCGGATATGAAAAACAAAAAACCGAACCTGATTGACGTTATTCTTATCTTAGTATTGATTTTAGTGATAGCCGCCGCCGTTTACCGCACATTAAGCATTAAACAGCTGCCGGACACCGTCAAAGACCAAAAAGTAGAATATACGCTTGAAATCTATGACATCGACAGTCTCTATGCCGATGCGATACGCGTCGGAGACACTCTGTATCTAAGTGAAAAAGCCCTGTATTGCGGTGAAGTCGTTTCGGTGCAAACCTCCTTTGCTCACCGTGAGATCACTTCTTCTGACGGAACAGTGTCCTCTCACTTATACCCGGCCAAAATCAACATGACCGTGAAAGCAAGCTTATCGGCAGATATTTCCGAAAACGGGTTCTATATCGGCGATAACACCTATTTAAATCTCGGAAAAAACATGGATATGTACACCGAAACATTTTCTTTCCATGCACTGTTAGCAGATTTTGACCATATTGCAGAATAGCTCTTGTAAAATATGCTGTTATTATTTTATAATGTTAGCATAAATTTGTTTAAAGTGCGATTTTTTCAGAATATACCAAAATTCATAGTTTACTGTTGACTTTTTGCGCTTGATTTGTTATAATTATGATTGTAATTTGATATCCATATATTTGAAAGGGAAGATCGTATGTTATCAAAGGAAGTTGTCGTAAAGAATATGGAAGGTCTGCATGCAAGACCTGCTACTCTCTTTATTCAGAAAGCCAATACTTTCAAAAGCTCCGTGTGGATCGAAAATGGTGACAGACGTGCAAATGCCAAAAGCCTTTTAGGCGTTTTATCACTTGGTATTTCCATGGACATGAAAATCATCATCACCGCAGACGGTTCCGATGAAGAGAGCGCCGTCAATGAGTTAGCCGCGTTGATTGCAACCGGTTTGGCTAAGTAATTATTCCCATACATTTCAGTTTCGGCAAAGGAGTATCTCACAAAATACTCCTTTTTGTCGTTTTTATGAGGAACTATGCCTAAAAACAAAATCATTTCCGAAAAACTCTCGGTACTTCCCCACTTGCCCGGCGTCTATTTAATGAAAAACGCGGCCGGAAGCATTATTTATGTCGGGAAATCCAAATGTTTGAAAAACCGTGTTTCCAGTTACTTTCAAGCCCCGGAGCGTTTAAATGTCAAGACGCGCAAGCTTGTGAGCAATATTTGCGACTTTGAGACCATTGTTACCGGTTCTGAGGCCGAAGCCTTGCTGTTGGAAAACGAGCTTATTAAGCGGCATATGCCGAAATATAACATCAAATTAAAGGACAGCAAATCCTATCCGTATATCAAGATTACATCCGACCGCTATCCGCGCCTTGTCACGCAATACGAACGCAAGGATGACCGCTCCAAATACTTCGGACCGTATACGTCGGCTGTCAGCGCGCGCGATATTATCAAAACCGTACAGAAGATCTTCCGTTTGCCGGTGTGTGAACGAAAGCTTTGCTATGGAAAAGCCGTCGGACGGCCATGCTTGAATTTCCACATCGACCAATGCATCGCTCCCTGCACCGGGAAGATATCCGAGGCGGAATATGCATCGGTATTTGAGGATGTTGAAAGCTTTTTGAAAGGCGATTATATGGCTGTAAAAAAGTCTTTGGAACAAAAAATGTACGACGCGTCCGAACAAATGCGTTTTGAGGCCGCGGCAAAATACCGCGACAGCATACAGAATCTTGACAAGCTCTCCGGCCATCAGAAAATCAAATCAACGCCCGGAACAGACAAGGACATTTTCGGCTTTTGCGAAACCGAAACAAGAAGCGCTGTGGCGGTCTTATTGATCCGGGATGGCGTTATTATCGATAAAAACGTAATTCTTATGGGCGTGGACGAAATCGCCGACAGCGAGACGCTTTCTGACCTGATCTTGCGCTATTACCACAATCCGGAAATCATTCCGCGCGAGATATCCCTTTCCTTTCCGTTGGAGGAGGAAACGTCAGAAGCTGTTGCTGAAATTCTTTCCCAAAACAGTGGGCATGCCGTAAAACTCCATACGCCGCAAAAGGGAAAAAACAAGGAATTATGCGATATGGCTGTGCAGAATGCCGCCGAGGCGATTCGCACCAAAGAACGGCAGGACGAGAACGATTCATCCCTTTTGATACGGCTTGCGAGCGCATTGGAGCTTGAAATCGTCCCCGAACGGATTGAGAGTTACGATATTTCTAACAGCGGCGACAGCGATATTTATTGCGGCATGATTGTTCTCGAAAACGGACGTTTCAAAAAAAGCGATTACCGCGCTTTTTCCATCCGCACCACAGACGGCGTGGACGACTATGCCTCCATGCGCGAAGCGCTTTCGCGTCGTTTTGCTCATCTGACGGATAAAGAAGACACCACTTCCCTTTCGGTGCCGCCGGATCTGATCTTGCTTGACGGTGGTGTCGGCCATGTGTCAACCGTCCGGCAAGCCGCCCTTGAGTGTGGTGTCGATATTCCAATTTTCGGCATGGTGAAAGACAGCTTTCACAAAACGCGCACCATTACGGACGGCGAGCATGAAATCAGTATTGCCAAGGATGCGCTGCTCTTCAATTTTATTTACAAAATCCAAGAGGAAGTACATCGCTTTACCTTTTCCAAAATGGATGCCGCCCGCCGAAAACGCATGAAGAAAACGGAACTTACCAATGTCAAAGGTGTCGGCGAAGCCAAGGCAAAGGCCCTGTACGAAGCTTTTAAAACCACAGCTGCTTTAAAAAATGCCACTTTGGACGACCTTTGCAAGGTCAAGGGCATAACGCCGGAAATTGCGGCAAATATTATGGAATATCTGAAAGAAGAACCCGAAAAATAACGATGGATAACGTGAAAGGAAAATAAAGATATGAGAATTATTGCAGGAACGGCACGCAGACGCACCTTAGAGACGCTCCCCGGCGACGATGTGACGCGCCCGACGGCAGAACGCGTCAAAGAGGGGTTATTCAGTGCGATACAGTTTGAGTTAGACGGCAGACGCGTGCTTGATTTATTCTGCGGCTCCGGTCAGCTTGCCTTGGAGGCTCTCAGCCGCGGCGCGGAAAGTGCCGTTATGATCGACGACAATGTCGGCGCCGTTGAAATTATCAAGAACAATGCCAAGACCACCGGTTTTATGAAACAATGCCGCATTTCGCGCATGGATTACAGTGAATATTTAAAAGCGGCGGCCGCCAAAGGTGAGAAGTTCGACCTTGTATTCTTGGATCCGCCCTATGCCAAAGATGTCAAGGATGAGGTATTAAAAAAGGTTTCGCGTGCCGGAATTTTAGCGTCCGGCGCCATTGTGGTCTGCGAATCCGATGTTGACCGCTTCACAGAGAACGAAGATGTATACGGATTAAGATTCCGCCGCAAATACCGCTACGGCAGAGTTTACATTACGATGCTGGAAATGCCGGATTCAGACATGACGGAAAACTCGGAATCTTCGGAGGAATCATCAAAATGAGATGCGCTCTTTTGCCCGGCAGTTATGACCCGATTACCATCGGGCATTTGGATATCGTTCGCCGTGCGGCAGGAATCTTTGATCACGTAACAGTTTTAGTGGCTCACAATTCCGCCAAAAACTATCTGCTTTGCTCCCAAAAGCGACTTGCCTTAGTGGAGGACGCTATCAAGGACATTCCCGGTGTGACAGCTGATTTATATGACGGAATGCTCATCGATTACATGGCCGAACATGGTCGTCCGACACTTGTAAAGGGTGTCCGAAACGAAAAGGATTTCGCCTACGAGATCGAAATGGCGCAGTACAATCGCGAGCTATGCCGCCGGAAATACGGGTTCGAGGCAGAAACGCTGTTTTTACCGGCATCGTCGTGCTATTCGGCTGTCAGTTCCACGCTCATCCGTACGCTTGCCGCTTGCGGCGGAGACTTTGACGATTTGGTACCGAACGGAAAGCTATTGCGGGATTTTTTAAAGGGTTAAGCCTGTTTTACTGCAAAAATTGAATAAAAAGACGCCGTCCGTAAAAAATAAGCATAGTTCTCCCCTATCTTATTTTCGGACGGTGATTTTATGCATAAATCAAACAAAGCGGAACTTCCGACCTCCGCTTTAAACAAATTTTCGGATCTGCCGCAAGGGCTTGCAGCCGCTTTCTGTCAGAACGCCGCCGCGATGACGGTCTTTACCAATCTTTCGGATAGCGAAAAGCGCGAGGTGATTGATCTTGCGCGACATGCGGCAAGCAAAAAAGAAATGACGGACATTGTACAGAACCTCACGGTTCACACAATTCCGGAGTGATTTGTATGAAGAAAAAGAAGTGCGTACCTTTCGGTACGCACTTCTCAGATTGTTGCAAAAGTCTATAAGACTTTTCGGGCGAAGCCCGATTTTAATA
>ERZ857757.273-NODE-273-length-58344-cov-7.962291_pt1 | contig 58344 bp, 48 predicted proteins | sample MGYA00519764_ERZ857757 | MGnify/ENA primary metagenome ERZ857757 (study PRJEB31778, sample SAMEA3449359) | human gut metagenome | biome: human gut; feature: human-associated habitat; material: faeces | place: United Kingdom | collected 2010/2012 ...
CAACAACGACCACGCCATCCACCTCCGCGCACAACGGGCGGCTGAAAAGGTCGCAAGGCAAAGGGGCTGGACTACCGCCATGCGCATACATGAGAGGAACATTCCCCAAGTCAGTGCCGACTGCATGGAAGCCCTGCGTGAGCTTGACAGATGGTCATGGGACGGCTATAAGGAACGGCTTGCCGCCAAAGGTTACGACCTGTACCTGCGCAAGGACAAAAAGGATGTGATACGCGGCTATGTGCTTTGCAAGAGCAACACAAGGTTTAAGGCTTCCGAACTTGGTAAGGGGCGCAACCTGACGGCATCACGCATCAGGCAGACATGGGAGAAGCTGCACCCCGAACAGGACAAACAGAAAGCCAAACAAGCAGGTGCAACAGCTAAACCGACTACCACACCGACACCGAAGTCGTCTGTTCCTAATGAAGCCCGGCAAAAGCCACAGCCATTTGTACAGCGGAGTAACTTGGTTTTCGAGGACTACACGGACTATAAGCCGAACCGCCAGCCCACGGAGTTTGAGCATGACGGCAAGACCTACAAACGCTATCTGCCCGACAAGGTGCTTGACTTCTTCAATGACGAGTTCGACTACCAAGAACTTGCCAACTGGCAGGATTTGCAGAACTTGGCGATGGCCTATTTTACACTGCTCACTTCTCCTTACGGGGAGGTTTCAAGTGGCGGTGGAGGCGGCTCGCAGTCCGACCTAAAATGGGGGCGCGACCCGGAGGAAGACGAGATTGAATTTGCCCGCCGTTGTGCGCGTGAGGCTTCGCACAGGCTCGGAGTACAGAGGAAATCAGGAATGAAACGCAAATGACAAACCCAATAAACAACATAAATGAAACAACCCGATACTGCCGCCCTGCGTGAGCGGATTGCCAATTATACGCCCGAAGAAGAATTGAAACAGGATATGCAGGAGCTTGACGGACTGCTTCAAGAAGTCAACTGTCAAATGGTTGAGATTCGTAATCTGCTGAATGAAATCCATGCCCTGAAAGAAGAACTGCACGGCATACACGGCAGCTTGAAGCACACCGTCCAACGGGAACGGGCGGCTTTCAAGGCTCTGGAAGCGGCCAAGGAAAGTGCTGACAACATAGTGGACGGCATCAGCAATGCCATTGTCAAGGCAGAGCGGAATACCATTATCCATGCTAAGGTTGATGGCAGTGAACTGGCAAAGGTAAACCAATGTTCTGCCGACCACATTAAGGCAGAGAAAAAACTCTTGGAGGAACATAGTAAAAAGTTAGCCAAACACCTACAAAAGAATGAAGGCATTTGGTTATCAAGCTTTTGGACAAAAATTATGATGTCCTTTTTTATATTTTACGCTATTCTACTTCTTATTTATGCTTACATAAAATAAAGTCCAAAGTATATATTGGATATTGTAAAATCCCTAAAAATAGGTATTGCCCGACAATTTCAAGCCTTGTACCTTTGCAAAAAATTAAAAAACAGACATTGTTCGTTATAAATGCAAGTGCTGAAAGAGGACATACGGGGTCGGATATTGACGATTGCCAAGCAGCAATTCGAGAAGAAAGGCTATTCCAAAACTTCCATGCGCGAAATAGCGGAGTTAGCTGGAGTTGGTGTCGGGAATATCTATAACTACTTCACAAGCAAAGATGAATTATTCCATGAAGTGGTCCGTCCTGTTTTGTGCGCTTTGGAAGCCATGCTGCAAGAACACCACGGCATACGGGGCGAAGATATTATGATGATGCGGTCGGAAAAATACCTGAAATCCTGCATTGACGAATATGTTTCGCTTATAGACAAACACCGTTCGCTAATGGAAATACTGTTGTTCCGTGCGCAAGGTTCTTCATTGGAACGCTTCCGTGAGAATTATACCGACCGTTCCACGGAATTGGTTAAGGCGTGGTTCGCGTCCATGCAGCGGAAACATCCCGAAATCAATACGGCTGTGTCCGATTTTATCATTCATTTGCATACGGTATGGATGTTCACGATGTTCGAGGAACTATTGATGCATTCCGTACCCCGGCAAGAAATGGAGGCTATTTTGCACGATTATATCCTGTTTGAAATCCAAGGTTGGAGGGCTATTATTAAGATATGAAATACAGACAACGTACATACGAACATTCAACCGCATCAGAACGGTTGTCAAGGAGGAAATCTTCACGGAGGTTTCCTCCTTTTTTTATGAACAATTCTGAATATCGTTCACTATTAAATATCCCAAAATATGAAACAGAAATACGAGTTTAAGAGCATTGTAGCGGAAACATTGCTTATTCCGCTATACATGAGAGCCAAAGAAAGCCGCCGTGATAATCCCATCCTATATGACAAGACAGCGGAATGGCTGGCGGACAGTTTGGAATACGATTATTCCCAGTTCGACGGGGCAAAGTTGAGCGAAGTGGGATGCGTGGTGCGTGGATGGTATTTTGACTGCGCTGTGCGCCGATTTATTAAAGCACATTCGCATCCGGTCGTGGTCAATGTGGGATGTGGACTGGATACCCGTTTCCAGCGTATCGGAAGTCAGAAAGCAGTCTTTTATGATTTGGATTTGCCTGAGGTCATCGCCCTGCGCCGGGAACTGATACCCGAACATCCGGGCAATGTCTATATCGCGGCATCCTTGCTGGAAACCGATTGGATGGACGACCTGCGCCGGAAGCACCCCGAAGCAGAATTTATCTTCATCGTGGAGGGGGTACTGATGTACTTCTACGAGAAGCAAGTAAAATCCTTCCTGCATCATGTGGCGAGCCGTTTCAGTGGAGGTGAATTGTGGTTTGACGTGTGCGGCACGATGATGAGCCGACATGGTGTGAAGCCCGATTCGCTCCGCAAGCACGAGGCTCAAATCCGTTCCGGACTGAGCGACGGGCATGTGGTGGAACAATGGGAACCGTCTTTAAAGCTCATTGAACAGGCTAACTACATGAAGTTCTTCCGTTCACGCTGGGGATTCTTCTTCGGACAGATATTGGGGCGCATCCCTTGGCTCTGCTACAAATTCAGTTCATTGCTCGGATATAAAATCACATCAAAATAGCGTAATAACAATGGAAAAGTCAAAAAAGAAAAAAGGTTTGTCCCGTCTGTTCGAGATAGCGGGACAAAGGAAAGGCCTGCTTATATTGGCAGGTCTGCTGTCGGCTGGCAGCGCGGTGTGTATGCTTGTGCCTTATTGGGCTGTTTATGAAATTTTGAAAGAGTTGCTGTCGAATGGCTCCAATCTTTCCGCTTTGGACGGAACGGACATGATGCGTTGGGGATGGATTGCATTTGGAGGGCTTGTTGGCGGATTGATATTGCTCTATGCCGCCCTGATGTCCTCACATGTGGCTGCATTCCGTATCTTGTATGGGTTGCGTGTCCGTCTGTCTGAACATATCGGCAAACTGCCTTTGGGATATTTGAACAATACCTCTACGGGAGCCATCAAGAAAACAATGGACCAGAATATCGAGAAAATAGAGGGCTTCATCGCCCATACCATTCCGGATTTGGTCAATGTAATGGCAACGGTAGTGGTAATGCTGGTCATCTTTTTCTCACTGGATGTGTGGCTGACGGTCGTGTGCTTGGCCGTTGTGGTGCTTAGCTTATTCCTGCAATTTTCCAATTTCATGGGAAAAAGGGCAAGGGAGTTCATGGGCATCTACTACGATGCACAGGAAAAAATGAGCGCATCAGCTGTGCAGTATGTACGGGGAATGCCCGTCGTCAAGATATTCGGGCAAAGCGTCCGTTCGTTCCGTCAGTTCAATGCCGAGATTCAGGCATACAAGACATTCGCCTTGAAATGCTGTGACACCTACCAGAACGGGATGATTGCCTTTACCGTCTTGCTCAATTCGATGGTAACGTTTATTCTTCCTATGGGCATCTTGCTGATGCAAGCCAGTCCGCAATCCTTGTCATTGGCGGTAGTATGGCTGTTCTTCATTATCATGGGGCCGGGTATGGCTTCTCCCGTTTATAAACTGACATTCTTGGGAGGTAATACGCGCGACATCGATGAAGGTGTAAACCGTATCGACCGCATACTTGAAAAGAAACCTGTGCCGGAGCCGGAACATCCGCAAGTGCCTGCCGCCTACGATGTGGAATTCCGGCATGTGTCATTCTCTTACGAAAACACGGAACAGGGCACACGGACGGAAGCCCTGCGTGATGTCAGCTTCATTGCACCACAAGGAAAGATAACTGCCCTTGTCGGTCCGTCAGGAAGCGGCAAATCAACGGTTGCCAACCTGATACCCCGGTTCTGGGATGTGGAGCAAGGGAAAATATGTATAGGCGGTGCGGATATACGCCAAATAGCTACCGCAAAACTGATGGATATGGTTTCATTCGTCTTTCAAGACACTTTCCTTTTTTACGACACTCTTTATGAGAACATCGCCGTAGGCTCTCCTGATGCCACGAAAGAAAAGGTGATAGCCGCTGCGAAAGCTGCCCAATGCCACGATTTCATAGAGCGTTTGCCGCAAGGCTACGAAACAAGGATAGGCGATAAAGGTGTATTCCTGTCCGGCGGTGAAGCCCAACGGATATGTGTGGCTCGTGCCATATTGAAGAATGCTCCGATACTGGTGTTGGACGAAGCGACTGCTTTCGCTGACCCTGAAAACGAGCATAAAATGCAGATGGCTTTGCTGTCGCTGATAAAGGACAAGACTGTCATTGTGATTGCCCATCGCCTTTCTTCCATCATTTCCGCGCATCAGATTGTCGTCATGAAAGAGGGCTGCATTGTGCAGTGTGGAAAGCATGAACAACTGTCCGTGACGGAGGGCGTATATAAGAATATGTGGAATGCATATACAAGTGCTTACCACTGGACGTTGAACAAAAATTAAAAGCAATATGAGAAAGAAGAATTTCTTAAACAAGGTCTTGCAAAACACAAGTTGTCCGCAAGGATTTTGGGGACGGATGATTTTGCGAGGAATGAATTGTTTTCATGCATCCTTAGCTAATCGTGGCATGAAGCAAGTGGAATGGCAGCCGAATTGGAATGTACTTGATATAGGCTGTGGCGGTGGTGCGAATTTGAAACGTTTATTGAATTTATGTCCGAAAGGAAATATCTACGGCATAGACCTGTCAGAAGAAAGTGTTTCATTCGCCCAAAAGTACAACGAAAAAGACTTGAATAAAAGATGTTTCATACAACAAGGGAATGTTTGTTCATTACCTTATGAGGATGGATTCTTTAATGCTATCACGGCTTTTGAAACGGTCTATTTCTGGTCACCTGTAAACATAGCGTTGTCTGAAGTGGTGCGTGTCCTCCGAGAAGGAGGTTGTTTCCTTATTAGTCTGGAAGCGAGCGACCCCGAACTTGGAAAAATGTGGACGGAACGGATAGACGGTATGGTTGTCTATACTCCGGCAGAATTGGAAGAACGGTTGCATGAAGCCGGATTTTCATCCATCAGAACAATCCGTAAAAAGGAAGAAATACATATTATAGCATATAAATAAAATAAGATATGAATGCAATAAAGAATATTACAATAGGTCACACGGAAAGACTTTACAAGCCGGTGGGTTACACCATGCTTGCCAACTTAGTGAATATAGTACCGTTTTGTCTTTCTATAGAAGCGATACGTATCATTTTCAGTGCATTTGACGGGAGCGGACAGCCGCTTGACACGACCCGCCTGTGGTGGATATTCGGCATTATGGCTGTTTATATGCTGGTCATGGCTTTGGCAGAACGGGCATCCTACCGAGCCAATTTTAGAGGAGCATACGAAATGAGTGCTTCCGGGCGTTTGTCGCTGGCGGAGCACCTGCGGAAACTATCGTTGGGCTTTTTGTCGAAACGTGATCCGGGTGATTTGTCGTCCATGCTTGTTACGGACTTCATGATGGCAGAAACCGGGATTTCGCACCATCTGCCCCAACTTATGGGTGCCATAGTCATGCCCGTACTGGCTTTTGCTTCGCTTGTATGGATAGATTGGAGGATGGCGGTCAGTATGTTTGCCGCCTTGCCGCTTGCCTTGCTCGTCCTGTGGGCAAGCACAAAGGCACAGAGGAAGTTAAGCGGCAGGCAAATTCAAGCAAAAATAAATGCCGGAAACCGGTTGGAAGAATACTTGCAGGGTATTCGTGTAATGAAAGCGTATAATCTGATAGGTGACCGCTTTGTCAGGTTACGCGATGCGTTTGCAGAACTTCGCCGTGCTTGCATCCGTCAGGAAGCCTTGTTAGGCCCGTTCGTCTTATTAAGCATCACTTTGGTACGTGCTGGGCTGACAATGATGGTATTATGTGGAACTTATCTTCTGTTGGGAGGAAAACTTTCAATTCTTGTATTCGTGTTGTTCCTTGTGGTCGGTTCTCGTGTGTTCGACCCGCTGACTTCCGCCCTGACAAATTTTACAGAGTTCCGATACTTTTCCATTGCCGGAGGGCGTATCCTTACCTTGATGAACGAGCCGGAGATGAAAGGGGAACGGCAATCCCCGGTGGCTGGTGAAATCCGATTTGAACACGTATCATTCGCTTACCAAAACAAAGAGGTGCTGCACGATATAAACATTACGCTTCCCAAAAACTCTTTGACGGCTCTTGTAGGTCCTTCTGGAAGCGGGAAAAGTACGGTGATGAAACTTTGTGCACGTTTCTATGACCCACAGAAAGGATGTATCTTTTTCAATGGTGTTCCGATGAATGAGATAAATCCAGAAAGTCTGATGAGCCACATATCTATGGTATTTCAGGATGTTTATCTGTTTCAGGACACCATACGCAATAATATCCGCTTTGGTAAAACTGACGCGACGGAAGAAGAAATTATAGCCGCAGCTAAAAAAGCCTGTTGCCATGACTTCATCATGCGGTTGCCCAAAGGATATGACACCTTGGTAGGCGAAGGAGGGTGTACCCTTTCGGGCGGAGAAAAGCAACGCATATCCATAGCCCGTGCCATGCTGAAGGACGCGCCAATCATTTTGCTTGACGAAGCGACCGCCTCACTTGACCCCGAAAATGAAGTGGAAGTACAAAAAGCAATCGATTCGTTAATTAAGGGACGTACCGTTATCGCCATTGCCCACAGGCTTAAAACCATCAAGGATGCCGACCGGATTATTGTCTTGGACAACGGACGGATAAAGGAAGAAGGCACACACGATGAGCTTGTCCGAAATGAAGGACTGTACGCCCATTTATGGAATATTCAGGAAAGCATTTCCGGCTGGAAACTGTAATTATAAAAATGGACTGAAAATGGAATTAATGTTTTAATACTTCCTTTTCAGTCCATCTTATATGTGAATGATTTACTCTTTTAATTGTTCTAATAAGAATTTTTCCAAACTTGTTTTATCTGGCAACTGAAGCATGTAAGTAGAAACAAACAGTTAGTTACTCATTCCGGCTATGGCAAACACTACCTGTTTATATGAAATAATAGATACATTGTTGACATATTGCGATAAATTTTCTAATTAACAAGATTCTGGTAAAAAATCGTATAGGTAATTAGTTGGAACCATATATTGCCAAGTTGTTACTATTCTGTTATTCAATTAGGTATTTGCCGTATTATATATCTGATAATAAAATATATTAAGTCACATACCTATCTTGAAGGGAAAAGAAAAGGTGGAAACTGGTCTACGACCATACCATACCATACCATACCATACCATACCTTGCCTTTCCATTTTCCCTCATCTTGCTCCGACAGCATCTTGTGGAATGCCATTTTGTACCTATCCATTCCTTTGTTGCACCTTGAGTGGACAGCATTCGTCCGGTAATTTAACAGCGAATAGATTTGGTGCTATTTTGTTACCTATAACTCTCAAAAATGCATTTATATTATTGATAACTAATGATATATAATTACTGACTGATATAAGAGCCTAATACCCCAATCGCCTTACGTCGTTGGGAGGGTTGCCATACAATCTGCAAGCAGCAGCGATGAGATTGTCCGCTATCAAGGTGATTATAAAGCGGCAAACGGATAGGCAGGGTGTTTTGCGCATATCGGAGAATTTAGCCTATACCTGTTCGTGTCGAGTAGGTATCCGACAAGAGGGATAAGAAAGAATTTGCCCCTTATAGTGTTGCCTCATCCGACAAGAACGGGGTTATATCTTGTTTGTCTTTCATTGGTCTTTCAACACCACCGTCCGAGCAATGACATCCCAGTTTTAGGTGCAGTTTCGGACAACTGAACAGTCTCCAATTTTCTTTTCAGTTATTTACACGAAAACGGTTTACTTTAGTTTTTCTCCCTTATATATAAATACTAAAGTAAATTGAATTATATATGCACGCGCGGCTGGTAAACTTTAGTCGAACAATCCGTTTACTAAATTGACTGCATCGTCCTTTTTCTGATTGATGATTTTGGCGTACACCTGTGTCATCTTCACATCGGCATGGCCGAGCAGTTTCGAGGTCGTGTAGAGGTCTGCACCGAGCGTCAGCATCATCGTTGCGAACGTGTGCCTGCTCGTGTGAAATGAAAACCGCTTATCTATTCCAGCCGCTTTCGCCCAAGGTTTGAGAAGCGTGTTTATCATCGTTGGGCTCGGCAAATCGAATACATGGTCTTCCGATGTCTTCTCTCCACGTTCCGGCATCCACTTCAAGGCTTCGGGGGAAAGTGGCAGATAAATCGACTCTTTGGTCTTTTGCATGGATACAGCCAAACGGTATTGTCCTCTATCGACAAACACGTCTTTCCACTTCAAGCTGATAATATCACTTATCCGCAGTCCGCAGAAGCAGGAGAACAAATAAGCCTGTTTTACGGCCTCGTTTTTCATCGGAGTAGCAATCAGTGCCCGCACCTCTTCGATGGTCATATACGACCGCTTACTCTCCGGCAGACGGATTTTATCCGAATTGTTGATTTTGGTAAAAGGATTGACTTTTATAATCTCCGCACGCACGGCAGCATTTAAAGCTCCGTTCAGAATGCGGTAGTAGGTATGGAGCGTAAAGTTCGATACACGCTTGCCCTTTGGCCGATATTCCGTCAGCAGATAGTCAATATACTCTTGACAGAACGCCTTGTCGATCTGATCCATCGTTACCCGTTCTCCAACATAATCTTTCAAGATGCGGATAGTAACTTGGATTTGGTTTCCATCTTTCTTTCCTCGCTTCGCCTGATTCTCTTTGTAGGTTTCCATCCAGTCCAGAAGAAAAACCTTTTCACGGGTTTCGATACCCGCTTCTCCGTTGGTAAGTTGAATGATCCGTTTCGATTTGATGGCATTAGCTGCCGCCATAGTCGTTTGGTTCCGCACACGGGCATTATTATCCGTTTCGGGGATAAGATACATCTTCAGATACTCATATGTCCGTTTACCGTCCCGATAGATATCCAAATACAGACTTTTGTTTCCGTTTGCTAAATCTTTCATCCGAAGACGGATAGGTTCTTTGACTTTTGCAGGCTTTTTTACTCGTGGCATAGTTCCTCCTCTTTTACTCGTTATTTCTGCTGCAAAACTACAAATAAAAGCCGAGATTAAGGAACAAATAAGAAACAAAAATGTACCAAAAAAGAGCCAAGCGACAATAGCCAAACAAAACAAGTGAAGATATAAATACACTATAATCACTTATTATACAGTGTATTTATTTTCATTTGATTGGCTTTTATTTTCTTCTTCAATTCATACTTTGTAAATCTGGTAAATTTATCCTTTTATGATATTGCCTGGAGCATTTTCATAATCGTTTCATCATTCACCGTATCCGTTGTGGAAATACGATGCGGACACAATCCAAATTTCATGAGTATTTGATCTTTGAGAGCATCACGCAATTGTTGGACTTCACTCTCTTTATGGAAATGCCAACCATCTACCTCGATTGTCTGAATCGGCCGTTTGGTGAGGGAGTTGTAAATCAAGAAATCTACGTGTGCAAGAGGACTTCCTGCAAATATCTTTTCCTGTTCGTCCAATGCATCCCAATCTGCAATCAATCTTGCCAAAGGATAATGGCACAAGATTTCTGTATTTGCTAATCCCGACTTTGCTATGCCTTTGACCAACAGATCATATAAAAGCTTCTCAGACAGGTATCCTGATACGACCGGATGAGTCTGTTCGTATGCCAACCGTTCTGCCGTATAGTGCTTGTATAGCAAATCAAACACCGAATGGAGTTTACTTTCCTTCACTTCAAAGTTGTTATACTGGATATATGCGATGAGTTGGGCCAAGTTCGTGTTCTGTGGCATATCGTTGCCATTGGTCACTATGCACAAATGTGTCTTGGCACGAGAGATTGCCACATTAAGCAAATTGGGGTCATCAGAGAACTCTGTTGGAGCGTTATCTACCGTACTCATAATGATGGTGTCACACTCACGTCCTTGATACTTATGCACCGTACTGGCAATATCAGTCCCGATGGCCTTATTGATTTCCTCTGCCTGTGAACGATAGGGAGTAATAATGCCCACAGTGCCCATATCCACATATTCAGACATCACTTCTTGGGTTATCACATCAATCTCACGTTGGTTGAAATGCCCACGAGCATGATTTCCTTTGACTGTCCGCACCACTTGTAACACCTTATCCTCGCCGTGGTCTGTGGTCATGGCCACCAGCTCGCCATCATAGAACTTTTGATTGCAGAACTCGATTATTTTCGGATGGCAACGATAATGCTCACGGAGCAGCGTTACTGGTGCGTCCTTGAACACCTCCACGCAAGATTGCAGGAAACTGTGCGTGACGGCATTGTATCTGTCATCCACATTGTACGTAGACTGGATGGCGTTCAATGCCTGTGCTTCTTCCCTACTGACCACGTTAGGAAGCTGTTTGTCATCGCCTACGATTACGGTATTCATGGCACAAGACAACGCCAGCGCACCTGTCTTGATGTCCACCTGTGATGCTTCATCCATAATCACATAGTCAAAGACCATATCCTTGCTGATACAACTTTTGGCGGAATAGGTAGTGCTGAGCACCACCGGATATTCTTTCAAGAACTCCTCGGTTCTCGGTTTAATGTCCTTGATGGTGAATCTTCTCCTTTCAAAGCCTTGATACCGTTTAGCCATCCTGCTTTTCAATACCAAAAGAGAAGCGGAACGCAACCCCGCCGTATACCGCTTGATGTCGATGGATTGTAGCGTTGTGGCAATGGCATCCAACTCTTGCTCTATTTCAGTTTTACGGGAAAAATAATAGGCCGCTTCCAAGCTCGCAACTACTTCTGATGGTTTGCCTCCGAGAAACGAAAACATCCTCGTGCCCAATAAAAATGACCACTTCAACCGAAACCAGAGATCAGGTTTAGGTCTGTCCTCTATCTTCAGCTTATAAAGATTGAGCAGTTTCATCAGTTGGGAAGAACGTTTGCCGTCCAACCACTCTTTGCCGACGGATTTCTGCTGAAGCATGTCATTATACTTCGTTTCTTTCAGCAAAGCGTCATATTCTGCCTTCAACTGGGCTTGGCGTGTTTGGGAATCAAAGCCTTGGATCACGGCATGAAGCAAGTCTTGTGCTTGTTTTTTTACCGGTTCCTCTTCTATTGCCCAATCACTCATATCCAGATAATCGGGTTGATTGGCGATAAAAGCCTCCTTATTCTGCACGCTGCCCAGTTTGGCCACAATAAAGTCAAGATTTTCCCCAGCGAGTTTTTCCGCCACATTCTCAACGGCAGAATTGTTATTCGATACAACCAGCACTGTTTTATCTGCCAGCAACAGATTGGCAATGATGTTCAGAATGGTTTGCGTCTTGCCTGTCCCAGGAGGACCTTGAATGATGCTTACCTGATGCGTCAATGCGGCTTCCACAGCAGCCTTCTGGCTTGCATTACAACCGAAAGGATAATATATCTGTTTGGGGTCACGATATGTAGCTAACTTCGCCCTGTCACCCAGATACTGCGCCAACGGTACATTGTCGCGCTTCAAATCCACCAAGTCGTATTGTTTCATGAGAATGTTCTCATCATTTTCCACCATCAGACCTGTTTCAGCGGCCAGCTCGCGAAGATAATCCCATGTCGAACCGCCGTTTTTATCAATCGGAGTGCGCGTTACATAGACTTCACTTCCTTCAAGGTTTTCATAGTAGCCATTTGTATATGCCACACGGTAGAAAGAATGTCTGCCATCTGTAAAGCGGAGCAGTTCGCTTATATTCGTTATATGCTTATTTTGGATATACAATCCTTTTTCGCCAATGTCTATTTTCTCCGGATTTGTCAGGTAAAGCAACCGCGAATGGTTGTAATTGAACACACGAGAAGAAGATAAGAACTGTACCGTCCAAAGTCCACTCTTATTTTCACTTATTGAAGCGACTTGTTCGGTGATGAACATCCGCTTGTCACCTCGTCGCTCCAAATCTACAATCATGCACTGCTTCGCGTCCATAACAATAACATATTATCTTAATTGGTATGTTCTTTTAATTGGCAAATACATAAATGGGGAAATCTACAAATTGTTGTTTCTCTTCCTCTTTCATTTGTTGAAAATAATATTGAAAAAGGTCCTTATTATCCAGTAAAAGATGAGCAGCAGCTTTAATTATATTAGAATTATCTTGAGAAATATACAACAAATTTCCACGTTCTTCTTTTGTAAAATAGCGCTGTCTTTTTATAATCTGCAATAGGTTTAATTGATGTAGATTTTTAAGACTTTGATCGTTATCTGTTTCCAAAATCCATTTTGCTAAAGAATAAGCTGAATTTAGTATATATTCGCTTTTATCGATTTTTCCGCTGCTCTTTAATTCATCTACTGCTTTTAGCATTTGAAGCAAATCCAATGTAGCCTGATTATATATACGAGTATCTAATAACGCAAATTTTTCATATGCTTCTAACATTCCATCAAATGTAATATTGTCAAAAAGAACATATCCTTCTTTTTTAAAGAAAGAATATAATGGTACTTGAAATGGGGATTCAATATTATGTACCTCTATAGAGAAAGGATATTCAAATGGATCGTACAATAAATATTTACCATTCTTATCACTTTCACACGCTAAAAGAACGCTTATATTAGCGATGTCTAACTTAAAAATCGGTTGAGGATTGTTTAAACCAATCGGCATATGCTTCACAAAGGCATTATAAAGTTGCTTGAGTGAGAAATTATCTTTTTCTGTAAAAACATGATAGTCAATATCTGACTTTACGTGAAGTACGTCAAGAACTTCTTGATGCATTTGCAATTCAGAAAGCCGTTCGCTAAGTTCAGAAACAAGTTTCGATTTTTCATCTACATTTATGTCAATCTTTACATCACCAAACTTTATGCCTCCATATTTGACAATCTTTATAAAGATACTGTATGCTTTAATTTGCGTCATTGTAGAATCTGCCAGAATTTCTAATGAACATATCTGCCTGTTGGATGAAGAATTATGATTAGCCCTCAAAACTAATAGGCTTGTTAATTCAAAAGAAGTTGTATCCTTTGTATTGGATAAAATGTAGTTTTTGCACACGATTTCCTCTCCAATAATTACAGGTTCTTTTTTTTCAATAACAAGCTCTGGAATCTTAATTGTCAAAGGAGCATTACCTAATGGAATCTCAGCCCCTTCAGCAGTCTTGATATATACAAAAGATTTAAAACCATCAAAAAAAAACCGAATTATTGAGCCCTTTTTCCCTTGGAAACGAAATTCCCACTGATAATTTGAAATATTTTTGAGATTTTCTATTTTTAGTTCTTTACTTGAAGCAAAACTTTTTTGTTTAACACAATCTACATAAAAATTATGCAATAATATTTCAACCAATGCAGAATCTTTATTTAGTGGCTCCAATTGTATATTTCTTTGATTCTGTCTTTTCGATTTCTTCTCTTTTTTCGATATTAACTCAAGTTCTCCACGAATTTCAATAGGAGCCATCATTTTATAGAAAATTTTATTTGTTCCATCTGTTTTTACCTCTACAACAAAGAATACAAATCCCTCGTTTAACGAGTTTCTTAAAAATACAGTTTCAACTGGATATGTTTCTTTTTCTTTAAACTCTGTTACTTCTCTACCCTTAATTTGAATTTTAAGATCACCAACATAATTCTTTCTTTCATCCTTTACTCCTTTATACAAACTTAATACTCCATCCCAATCAGGCGTTTTGTCATTCTCTGATATTCGAGGTGAAACAGAATTACTAAGATTGAAATAACACTTTACAGCACTTGTCGCAAGTTCTTCTATATCTTTTTTCCCAAGCATAGTCGTTTTAATTATCAAATCCAAATTTATTCCAGGCTTCCAGTACGAGACGTTTAGTGCGGTATTCGCCATACTGACGTATCTCGTTGTCGCGGAGTACGCGGAAGGTCTCGTTTATGCAACCCTTGCCACATACGTCTTCGGGGTCGAGGATATAACGCAGTTCCTCGGTTGTGAGACCGTAGAGGTAGGCGAAGATGGCATCAAGTTCAGCTTGTGCCACAGCCCGGCGTTCTTCGTTGTAGATATATGGCGACATGAGGCTAAAATCGGGCGTGGCGAGTTGGCTGCTGTCGAAACAAAGACCGTTACATTCGGCCAAACGAACCAACAGAACGGTGCGTATGTCGTCGGTCATCGCTCCGTCGTTCCACAGTTCGTACATCCAGCCGTCAAGGTCGTGGTTGAAGTAACAAAGTTCTGTTACACGCTCAATGATACTTGGTTTTATGTCATCAGGAATTTGGTCGAATGAGAGAATAGGAAGTTGCTTGGCATAAAAGAAATTCATTGACGTTCCACCAACTTTTTGTCTTGTCGCGAAGTCAAAACACAACGAGCTGAAAATGGCTGTCAAGTAACATGAATAAATAGCTCCTCCGTCATCAAAAACAATATATGGAATTTTATTATTCATGGCTGACAAAGGGGTAATTGTGCATATAAACGTCCGTTCGTTTGTTGCATTAGTTATATCCCTAAATCCTATTAACCACCGATGCTTCCACTCCCAAACCACATTCCCCTCCTTATCTGTTTTCACCAAACGGTTATTGACTTCGGAGAGCGGAACCCAATACCAGGATATGATGTGCGAATTGGGGTTAGCCAACTCTGCCAATGGCGGTGTGGATATGGAACTGGGGCGTTCACCTGATGTAGGCCACGTACCGTAATGATGATTGTAATGCCATATCATCTTTCCCTCATAGAGTGGCACGTATGTTTTGCCTTCCAAAATGAAGTTGGGAGCTTGATACACAGCTCCGGCATCTGTCAGTTGGGCATAAGTGCGAAAAAGATGCGAATCGCCTGACATGTGAAACATACTGCCAAACTTGATTTTCCACGGATTTTCGCCTGTCACGTCATTCATCAGCACTTTGCAACGATGGTAAATCTTGGTGGTAAGCCGAGCATCGCGGCTTGTACGGAACACCGGGCAAGTCTTTGTATTGGGGTTGAGCAGCGCAAAATCATCGGTACGCAAAGTGTAGATGCGATTAGGATCGAGCAAATGGTCTATACGCGTCAGGTAAAAGCCACCGCTAACTGTCCTCGGTTCCGCTTGTGCTTTTCCTACCGTGAGCAGGCAGAATTTGAGTCGGCTATCAATATCAAACAATTTTTCTCTATTCTCAAAATCATAGAGCGATATCAATCTGTTTTCATCAACAAGTTTGGAGAAGAAAGCCTTATTGCTGTCATTCACGGCAATGCCGGTAGGTAACACCAATCCCCATGCCTCCTTGCTGAACGAAAGGCAAAGTTCGGCAAACATCGGATAAAGGTCAATATCGCCTGTTGCAGTCAGGGCGAACCGGCCGCTAAAACGCACGAAACGACTCATTACTTCGGCATCCTGCTGGGCTTAGTGATATTCTTTAAATAAATCAGGGGTGGTTTCCGGCAACATAGCAATGGCATGTTTGCGCTGTGCTGCCGTCCCGGCATTTACAATATCGCTTCGTCCATGATTTTCAAACCATTTTTTGTTCTCCACCTTTATCTTATCCCATGGCGGATTGCCGCACATCACATCAAAGCCACCATCGTATGCAAACACCTCGGGAAACTCTACGCACCAGTGAAAATAACGGTAAGTTGCGGAAGAGTCAGTCGCTTCACGACGTAACGTGTCGGGCAAATGCTGGACATCCGGCTCATCGTCAGAATCGTCAAGGCATTTGATTTCTTGAAGAGCCTGATAAACGGTGCGCGTATAAGGAATGTTAAACGCCGTAAACTTACCCGATTCATCCACGTGGCTCTCTATGTCGGAAGCTGTAAACTGCTTGTAGAAAGCATAAGTATAGATGTCACAAGCCAGTCGCAGACATTCCACACGGGGAGAACACATAAGGTCTTCCCAGCGGTGCTGCTTGATGACTTGTTGCTCCAGTGTATCTTCGGGCAAGGCGGCAATCTCTCGTACCTTGTTGGCAAGTCCGACCTGTTCACTGTCGATACTTTGCATAGTGAAATCGCTCGTAAAAAGCGACATGTTCAAGCCTTGCTTTTTACCGCTCTGGACAAACCGGGCATCATTCAAGGCTTCTTTGTTTAGGGCAATTACCCGTTTCTTTACATCCTTGTCATCGGCCGAAAAAGCCTCTTTAGGCACGCCATCGAGCAAGGTGTCAAGGTCAGCCACGCCTACCACAGAATTGCCGCAACGGATGTGATAGTCGAGGAAAGAAAGCGGCTTACCGGCGCAATAACCTTCAATCCACAGCACCACTTTGCACAACTCCACGGCATCGGGATTGTAGTCAACGGCATAGACACATTTCTGTATGACTTCACGCAGCGCCTGACGGTAGTCAAGCGAGGCCGGATTGTCCTCTCCCGTCCGCAACATACAGACATACCAGGCTATGGTACGAGCCATAGCCAACACGATGTGTCCCGAACCGCTTGCGGCATCACATACTTTCATGGATAGCAGAGAGCGCACTTTTTCCTCAGTGGTCTTGTATTTGGCAATGCGTTCCTTAATGACCGGCTCAAGCGTGGTGCGGATAAGATTCTGCACAAGGTCAGGCCGGGTATAATAACTCGATGTACTCTTGCGGTCGAGACCACCCACAAAGCCAAACTGCCAGTCGGCTGGAGCCGCACCGGACTGCACAAAGGGGCGCATTTCAAGTATGCCTTCGTAAACAGAACCGAACTCCTCCACGTCGAGCGACGAGTAGTTGATTTTGACGGGTTGCCCATTTTCGTCCGTAAACTTATTGAGTGCGTCAAACGCCTCAAGCAAGTCTTTGTTGCTAATGGTGCATGATTTGAGATAATGGAGCGTGTCGCTGTCAAACAACATCCCGCCAAGAGGCTTTATGCCAAGCTGCTCGCCAAAACCACCGGTTTCAAACAAACGGAATGTGTCAACCAATCCGAGCCAAAGGTCACAATATTGTTTTTGGCGCAAATAGCGAAGTTCCGATAAATGCCGCAAACGCGAAGCAGCATAGTTGGCTTTGTAGATTTCCTGCCAACGGCATATCTTGGCATAGTCCGAGTCATCAGGCGAATCCGGAAGTTGATAGACAAGCCCCCTGTCTTCAATAATAAAAAGGAAAAGCAGGCGGTAGATGAAGTGGATAAGTTCTTTATTGAATGCCGTATCGGTGAGTTTGCCTTCTGCAAGATCGGCTCTCAACACGTCATTGCCAGTTCCTGCAGTACACAGGGCAGCATTACCCATGACCTCCATGGCGCACTGCACGGCCTTTGACAAGCCTTCGCGGATGCGGTTGCCACTCTCTATGCTCATGTTAAACCACCGTTCCATGACACACGGCTCGTCGCCACTTGTGCGGAAACGCGAGGCATGAAGCAGACGGAACATAAAGCAGAACTCGCTGTACTTATCTTCTTCAAGCATACGGCGCAGGTCAAACTCTATGTAGGTCAGTTTGACCAACTGTCCGGAATTGCGGATAAGACGCAGGGTTATGCCATTGCTGATTATGCCATACACGTTTTCTGTAGCGTTAAGGTATTCGAGCATGGTAGCGTGGGGTGAACGGCGGCGGCGCGCACCCTTTGCGCGGTAATCAAGTGAACATTTGTCAAGGGTTTCAAAACCGTTTTCTCCAATTATTTTGTCGCCGACAACAATAACCGGCATACGGCCGAGGTCAGAACACAAATAACTAATCTCAAATGTCGAACCGGCTACAATGAGGTTGGCATTCTGACGGTTGAGCGAATAGCCCAAGTTCTGAAGCAGTCTTTCAATGAGGTCACGTGAACGGCGCGTTCCGTAAGGGTCATTTACCCCGGAACGCTCATTGAAGAACCGCCAGTCATTGCGCAGGCTGCTCCATACGTAGTCGATAGCGACAGAAGTAGATATGTCAAGATCGAAATCCTGTTGGCGGTTGCCCAACAAGTTAGTGTCATGCTCGACACCATGCAAGATGTCATCAGACAACAAGTGGCCATATATGTGAATGCTGGTATAATCCATTTCAGTTGTTTTTTAATTGAAACATCAGTTGGCATGGTTTGGAACGAACAAGTAGGCCGCAATGACATCCATTGGCAGCACAGGCTCCACCACCTGATATTCGGTTGAATTAATGTAAGAACGGTATTTGGCAAACGCCTCTACAAGATGGTTGGCACGTTCAAGGGCAATCGCGTCTGTGTGAAGCCGAAGTTCACGCTCGTCATTTACCCATCGTACAGCGTTGCTCAAAAGTAGTTTTTGAGTAGTAAGGTCTACGCTACCTGATGCTTTTGTGTCAAGAAACAGATGGCGTGCTTCCTCCTGCGAAAGGAAATCATGGTTGTCTATACACCCACGGTAACCTAAGAAAATCATTTCTTCGCCAACGAGTTCGCGGTCAGTCACTTTCTTGTCACGAATGACACTGCGTACTCGCATGAGAAGAACGGTTGTGTTCTTTATGACTTCCGAAGTTTCCATGACCATTGCCCGACAAGCGGCCAATTCGCCCCCATTGACAGACTCGTTTACCACGGCACGGCTGAGGTCTTCCACAAAAACATGATTACGCCCTATGTACATATAATGCTTGGGAGTAGGTGACGCAAAGGAAATGCGAACCACACCCGCCTTATTCGCGTTATCCTTAAAATAGTGACGCAGCTGGGAAGGAAGCTCCAAAAGGTTGAACGAATAACACAAGTGAGCATCAGTCTTGACATTCACGTTTGCGTTGAATAATTCTTGTATTACAAAGTCACGGATATCGTCCACACCACCTATTACAGCCTTGGCCTCATTGAGCGTAGCAGTAAGCCTTATCGGGTCCATCTGTTTGTTGTTATGTGCAAAATAGGTGTGCGACATTTTCTCGTTTTCCTCCATGCGTTTTAGTTGGATTTCACGCTCCTCTTCCTGCTGTTTCAACCATTCCGGGTCTTCGTCAAAAAGAGAAAGCTGCATATAGTCTGTGCGTGTAGGAGCTTTTGCCTCGAATATGCGTTTCATGATGGTTTCCATCAATGTGGCATCATTGTCGGCTATAGGAAGATAAACCCCTAATTTACGTCGAATTTCTTCCTGCTTTTTATAAAGTACATTTAGGACTATATCGTCCACCGGATTATTTTTTGAATGCAAAGTAGAGATGAGTACTGTCGGTGAAGTCTGGCCGAAACGGTCTATACGCCCGTTACGTTGTTCCAAGCGGTTGGGATTCCACGGTAGGTCATAGTGTATCACTGCCTCAAAACCTTGCTGTAAGTTTACGCCTTCCGAAAGACAGTCAGTACAAACAAGCACATGAGCCTCGGTGCGTACAAGTTCATCAATCTTCATCTTGCGTTCTTCATCTGCAAGTCGGCTAGTGATGACATCCACCGCAACCTTCTTATACTTCCGGTCATTGGCAAGATGTTCACTGATGTATCGGCCCACATAATCCGCTGTTTGGATATATTGGCAGAATACAATAGGATTCATGCCGCTTGACAATGAGAATCTCACGATTTCAAGAGCTTGTCGTACTTTTTCATCACTGTCGGTAGCCTTGATTTCATTCAGAATCTTGATAAAGTCACGGAATTTACGGCGGTCAGCATTATCGACTTGTTCAAGAGCTTCCGGCACAACATCATCCCCCGTAAGCAAGTCTTTCAGTGGGTCATTGAACACATAAACCTTTTCATCCGTGTCATCGGTATTCTGCTCTGACGCGTCAGACCGTTTGTCTATCTTATTCTGCAACATGCTGATGCCGGCATCCGGACTCGACATTACACCTCGCATCAACGCCAACAAATCCCAATAGATATAACGCTGTTTGCGACGGTCGGCAGTGCTTGCACGTTGGATGCCATTCTTTACATATTCTATAAGATCGGCAAGCAAATCTCTATAAACAGGCTTGTAAGTATAATCGTCATTATCTATCTGTACCCTTTCCGGGAACACAACTTCACCACCAAGATAATGCTTGATGTCAGCACGACGGCGCTGCACAAAGTAATGCGAGAGTTCTTCACGCTCTTTAGCTGTCTGTAGCTGGTAATGCCCAAACTTGGGGTCGAGCAACCCAATTAGGGATTGGAACTCTTCTGTCTGACCGCTATGAGGGGTTGCTGTAAGCAGAACCAACTGTTGGCCGGGTTTATCGGAGAGGTCTTTCAGAAGACGGTAACGCTGTTGCTGGTATTTGTTTGCACCGACAGGCTTGGCACAAGTATGCGCTTCATCGACAATGACAAAGTCGGGGCAATGGTCGAGGAATACATTACGACGGTTGTCCTGCTTGATGAAGTCAATGGATATGACTTGGAACGGTATGTCGCGAAAGATATTTTGGTCAGGGCGTAACCGTTTTTCCAAACGGCTTACAGTAGAAGAACGAATTATTTCAGCATCCAGCCCAAACTTGTCTTTGATTTCGTTCTGCCATTGTTCGCACAAATGCGGCAGGCAAACAACGGCAAAACGATTGATTTCGCGACGATCAATCAATTCCTTGGCTATCAACAATGATTCCAACGTTTTTCCTATGCCGACGTCATCGGATATAAGCAACCTGATTCTTTCTTGCTTTAGTGCAAGAATAAGCGGCACCATCTGATAAGGCCGAGGCTCAAAAGACAATCTTCCGAGACAGCGGAACGGACCAGCTATATCCCGAAAGGACAAGCGGCAGGCATTGTAAAGAATGCGGGCAGAAGCCTGATAGCTGTTTCGCCCCACATCATCGGCAGACGGACTACGGAAATGGTATGAACGGATGTCAAGTTTGCCTTCATAAAGAGGCAGATAAAGAGTTACCGTTTCTGCGTCTGTACCGCCAAGCGGTTTTATAGTCATAAGGTCGTTGTCCCCTGATTGCTGTACAACCCACGGACGGTCTCTGAATTCAACGAGTGTTCCTGTTTTATATTCCATAATCAACTTATTTTACGGGGGTGAATATCTCCGGATAACGGGCAATGAAATCCTCTAAAGGTGTTGCATAATGCCACGACAAAACAACGTACCCAGCCTCTTCGAGAACCGCACGCTTGTTCTTGTCATCCTCTTGAATTTCAGGTTTGTCATGTGGCGTTCCATCGCAGAAAATGACTATACGGTCGCCATACATGAAATCCGGTTGTACATAATACTCATCGGGGAAAGTCGGCTGCGCCTTGTCCGGGAGACGTAATCCGTGTTCATATAAATACTTTAGAAATTCATACTCCGTAGAACTGTTATGGTCACGGGCTGCTTCAAGTGCCTTATATTGCTCATTGTAGTTCCAAACCTGCCCCGGATGATGAACCTCAATTGCCGCATCCTCCATCAATTTGAGCGTATGGTAAATCTTGCGTATATCTATTTGCTGGTGATATGGCTGGTTGTAATAGTTAAGCAGATTACTGTAGTCGGCCGGCACCAACTTATCAAGTTCTTCTTGCGTATATTCAGATTTTTGTCCAAAGCATATTTCGTATGCACGTTTAACCACAGCATGATAAGACGCAGGCTCTTTCACCAAACGGTCAAGTACGCCTAAAGAACCTTCCGCGTTTTCATAAATGAATACATTGGGTACTTTCCCTTCGCCCATAACATCAGCACCGATTTCGCTGCTCTCAATCTGAAACACATCTTCGATAGCCTGTTTGAAAGCATACAAAAATGTTCTGACCGCCTCTGTTTCATGCAGCATCAATGCTTCCATTGGCTGTATATAAATAGCATTGGCTGTTGTTTCAGTGAACAGCTTTACAAATTTAGTGCGTTCAATCTCTTCCTCATGCAAATGTTGTTCGTCTCGAATGCGTGTCAGACGTTCATTGCTAATCCAGTCACCGGTTTTGGTATCAAGCGCAAAACCATTACCATTGTTGTCATTACGCGATTCAAGGAAATAGGTTATGCGACAAGACGGGATATAGCGGATGTTGGCAAGGTGTTGCCCGTTGTCTTGCAATTCGCATTCACTTATAGAACGGGGATCGTCACTTGAGAAATAAGTAGAAGTCTTATAAAACTTACGGTTGCGTTCCTCCTCCTGGCAAGTTATTTTCTCCGATTCAATGGCTATCATATCCTGCGCCTCAATGCAAGTTCCTGGAATAAGCCGGGCGATACCGTCAAGCGGTTCGCCAGTGATAATATCAGTATGATGCGTACCGAAGTCTTGATTCTTATATATGACCCCTGTCTTAGGGTTATAGAAAAACCTGTCAGGGTTCAATTCGCCTGTGAGTATCATTCGGGCAACACGGAACTTGCTACCGTTGTTGTAAATTATGTTTTGTGGACCAAATTCACTAAGAGCCAATGCCTTTGGACGGCTTAGATATTCAACCGCATCGGATTTATACTGCAACATAACCCTTTGCGGCAGGCGTGTAAAATTATAGCCTGGCAAGAATCCTTCACTTGCAAGGTAGCGGTAAGGATAGAACTCATTTTCTTCTTTGTTCTTCCCTTGATTCTGTCCAAGCAGCATATCACGCTGATTGGCAGCTCGCCGCTCTTTCATCAAGGCATCCTTTTTTTCTTTCGAGTTGTCCGCGTAAATTTTGTTCTTGATAATATGCTGCGCTTCTTCGATTTGTTTTTGTGCCTCTTTATATAAAGCACGCCACCTATCAAGTGCATGGTTAAAATCATGTTCATAGTCATCTAACACATGATCTATCCAGTTATCATTAAACCAATGTGGCCTTTCGTCTTCCAACTTTCCCTTGAGAAAAGTATCAGATATCGCTTTATTAAAGACCTCTTTTATTACCTGTTTGAGTTCTGCGGACAATTCAAGGTGTATTTTTACATCTTCCCTCAAAGGTATGTCATTGAGATTTGAATAATCAACCAAAGCGGATATTCCGTCCGAAAGTTGTCGGATTGGGCAAAGAGACAAAATTGTAGAATGAAGATGGGTGCGGAACAATTCTTCATTGACAAGCTCCATGCGCGGGGCTTTGACTTCACCATTCACCATTTTCTGCGGATTGTGAAGATAATAATTCTCGTGCGAATTACGAGGGCGGCAATATGTATAAACCAAAGCAGCTTGTCCGCTACGTCCGGCTCGTCCAGCCCGCTGAGTGTAGTTGGCAGGAGTCGGCGGTACGTTCCTCATGCCGACAACGGAAAGATCCTTGATGTCTATGCCAAGTTCCATTGTCGGAGAACAATAAAGAATGGGGAATTTCCCTTCACGAAATTCCTGCTCACGCTTTTCACGTTCATCTTTTGGCACTTGTCCCGTATGGTCTTTTGCCTCAAGGTTAACCCCTCCAAGAGGTATAGTTTGATAAAAATCCTGGAAGAAAGCGTTTGGCTCACACTTTGGTTGTGCTGAACCACCAAGGATGCGGACACGAACCATATCCTGACGAACTGTTTTTTTATCGCCGGCAGTCCAAAGTATGGAATTGTAATCCAATTGGTAAGTGCCATCTTTCTCAATGATATAATTGGACAACTGGGCAAATAGGCCTTGCATATATTGGACGTAATCATTTTCATTGGCCAAGTTGATTCCGGCATTTGCAAAAAGATAGTCACGAACAAAAACGGCAAGTTTACTCCTGTAACCACCACTTTCAAGATTATATGCCCTGCGACGCCGTGGATTGACAATATACAATTCACTTGATGGTGCAATACTATCACTTTCATCAAGCGTCCATGGCTTTTTCAGATTGTCACGGACAGCCTTACTTGTATCCTTTACAACTTGTTGAGTCCGTTCTGAACTATACATACATAGCTTATGCCTGAAATAGTCTAAGATTTGGACAATAAACACTTCTTTCTGTTCATCGGAAAGCCCTTCAAGTTCAGGAATGTCATATAATCGTTCCGAATCATTTTCACCTGTGATTTCATCATGAAGGTACTTATAATCTACTTTAAGCAAAGCACAGTCTTCCAAATTCGGCGTTATTACAGACCAGTTGCCTGCCAAATCATCATAAATGATGGTTGAAAGGTAGCGAATCAATATTTCTTTTACTTCATCCATACGCCTGCCACGTAATTCCGGACGTGCGGAATATTCGTTTGCTGACAAGTGTAAAGACTCAAATACAAGCCTTGCTATATTCGAACTGTCTATAGGCTTTTCTGCCTCTTTTACGGCATTCCAAATTGCGGAACGAATTTTCCCAATGCGAATAAAGTCATTGAAATGGCCTGCTTGCAACGCTGCGTCCTGTCGCGCATCTACAAAAGTCATGACTTTTCTGTCTTTCTCCTCTACATTGGCATCTTTCATCAGAATAATGTCTTCATAAGACAGAATAGTTGTAGCCGTACTTCTACCTTCCCCACCTATTTTAGATAGCTTGGCAAACTCAGATTGCCTTCCTTTATACACCACTCGGGCCGTTGGGTCATACATCAATGGTGACGTCATGTATATTGCTTCAACAAAGGAAGATTTGTCGTCCATTGGCTTGACAAACGAGAAACCCCCAGACTGTGTGATGTAAACAATACGGGGAATCCTTGTTTCATATGCACGCTTCAAGCGTCTTGTCCCTGTACGTGTTACATTAAACCAGTCATTAGGAATGTCGTCCGAATCCAAGTCCAAAAGGTAATCATTGATTTTTTCGCCTGTATGTGGAATCACAATATAGCCGTCATTATCATCGGTGTCATCACTTGCCGTCATGCGACCGTCAAAATTACGTGGTAAAATATGGCCGGATCTATTATCCAACCTCACCACGTAAAAATCATGTCCGCTCAACCGACTGAATACCACAGGATAATACATTACTTTTATGCTGCCATGCGACAACTCTTCACAATAGAGCTTTTCTTCAACGGTTATCAAGCGCGTATTGGCTTCCCCAAGTGTGGCATATATATTTCCTGTTTGCGGGATAAACTGGTGTATTTTGTATGGAAGTACGTTTTCTGAATTGGTCAAATTTACACGATTACACCATTCCAGAACAGACAACAGATGCGTCCTGCAAGTTTCATAATCCTCATCGGTATAGCCTGCCAACTTCTGGGCTATACTTTCAATAGACATAGGATTCCCACGGAAATATTTTTTAGCTTTTTTATCCCATTTCAAAGCAATGTTCCGCTCAAGCCAAATCGCTGTCGGATATTTTTTTACCGTATCCAATTCTGCTGAATTAGGAACGGGCAGACCTATAACTTGACGAAGTTCTTCTTCTGAAGGCTCTTCATCATTCAGTCCGGTACTTAATGTTTCATCTATGACCTGCTCCTTTTCAAAATGACTTCCGAAAATACAGGATGCAACCTCTACTACCTTTTCACGGCGTTGCTCATAGGTAATATTCTCGTCTGCCACCATTGTAGCGGAAGTTCCAAAACACAATACCCTGCCATTTGCGAGAGATTTAATCCGACGTATCAAAAAAGATACATCACTGCCTTGCATCCCGCGGTAAGTATGCAATTCGTCAAAAACCAAAAAATGCAAGTTCTTAAGGAAACATCTTCGCAACTGTTCCTCGCCTTTGTCTGCGCGTGTCATTAAAAGTTCTAGCATCATGTAATTTGTAAGTATGATGTTGGGAGGTGTCTGTTGCATTTTTGCACGCTGATCGTCATCCTCTTGACCTGTATATTTCCCAAAAGTAAAAGGACACTTCTTACCCGTCACGTCTTCATATTGCTTTCGATAACGTTCCAATTCTTCTGATTGAGAATTTATTAAGGCATTCATTGGATAAACTATGATTGCAATCGTTTTGTTCACACAGTCATCCTGATGCTGCAATATATGGTTGAAGACTGTTGCCATAAATGTACGGGATTTTCCAGAACCTGTTCCTGAGGTTACAATAAACTCCTTTCCACGACAACCTAATTCAATCGCCTCTTGTTGATGCTTGTAAAAAGGAGTATTGAAGAACTTTTCCAAATCTTTATGGATAGGAAGACCATTCTCAATCATTTTTGCGATGCCAATCCCTTTGGCATAATTGGGATTAAATTGAATAAGTGCCTTAGGCCACATTTTTTCCCTATGAATGGCCTTTGTCACAACATCCTCAATTCTTTTGTCCTTTATACGAACAAAACTACTAATGTATTCTTTATAGCTATTCTTAAGCCTACTATATAAATCCAAGATATCCATAAGCAACTTTTTAATGTAATTTCATGACACTCAAAAACTTAAAAAAATAACATCCTACTATCCAGGACATTGGCAAATAAGTCTATCTCCCTTTTGGGAATGCCCAGGCGTATGGCCAAACTTCGCCAATCCTTTACAGCATTGACTATCTCCCGAATGATACCTTCCCCCGTTTTTTGTCCTAGCATATAATTCTCACAAGCATCTAGCAAAATGCGTAAATCAGCCTTATTTGATGCCGAAGTAATGAGCAGACTTTGGTATTCATTTAAAGTAGGATTCATGTCGTATGCCGGGGACAATGTCCAACCCTTAGCTGTTAAAATAAAGCCATGATTGCGGAAATGGTCATCACTGTTACCTATGCAGATATTAAAAGCCACCCGACGGTAAAGCTCCTGCAGGTTAGCTTCCACGTTGGTGCAATTCTGAAGAATAAAATCTACAATGTCCAGATAACCATGCCCTGTAACAGCATTATCTCCATCCGAAAGTCCCAATAAAGTCATTGCGGAAGCGAAATGAATCCGACGGCCTTCCGTAGTACGGTCAAAACGCCGGGAAAGCAAAGTATGGTATTTCTCACCAACAGACAGGACTTCAGTCTGTGCGGCATTGATTCCCGCCTTCTGCGCAAGCAGGTGGGCGAAATGCTCCCATAATCCGACATCATAGTCATCCTTATGCGATGGGAATTTGGCTACATAAAGCATCCTGCCATCCCCGATGACACTGGCTTTCGGCCTCGCCCCGCCCAAGGAAGAACCCGGTTGCACAAGTTGGGCAACCCACTTTTTGGCAGGAAGCAGATTTTCTTCCTCACTTTTCTCAATCTCCATACTGGCCGCTATCAAATCGCGCACATCTGCCAGAGGAGGAATCTTCAGGTTCTCGTTCACATTGATAAAATCCCCTTCTTCAGTTTCCTTGAAACGAAAACCGCCCATCCGAGAAAAATCATCTATACCAGTCAAGAAATCGAATGATGACAATCGGCGTACTGGCCTGTTCTCTTCCAATGCAGTTATCTGCTCCCGACGTAAAAATAGGGTACGTCCCCAACGGTCTGGCAACGCATCGGAAAAACACCCGAAAATATCTTTCCCCGGCTGTGTGTATTGCACCCCCGGATAGTTGTTCAAATCATCACTTAAGAACAAATCACCATGCTTCTTCAACCACCCATCATTGAATGAAAAACTATAACTGTCCGAACCCCGAAGCGATTCATAACCCAGCTCTCCAATGAGTTCTATTTCCTTGAGCCAATCAAAGTCAGCATATACATAAAGCTTCTTCATCGTTTATTCCTTTTTAGAAGCACGTTCCCTTGTTTTCAAACTCAAATCCTGCAAAGCTTTCCCCAACTTGTCTTCTTTGGCCAGCCACAATATGTCGTCATCCAATTGCAGAGCGTAAAGTACCCGAAGATAAATTCCTATTGACACCGTCGGAGCACCTTTCTCTATGCGTGACACGGTCAGCGGAGAACAGGTTGCTCGTTCTGCCACCTGAGCCACGCTCAGATTCCTGCGTAAGCGAGCCAGCTTTATCTGCTCTCCCACCACCTGCATCTTCTGTTCTAATTTTCTTGGCAACTTGGTGCCCATTGTATTCTTTGCCATAATCTATCATATAATATGCAAAGGTATCACTTTTTATTTATTTAATGATATGTCTGTACGAAAATAATGGATTCTGACAGTATAAATGTTATTCAGTTTGATATTATATTAGTATAGGTGCAGATACTAATAATTGAAAACTGCACCAAACTTTATTTTACACTACCGTACATTCAATGATATCTTACAACTATAAGTCGGCTATTTCCCTGGAAATTCATAGATTTCTATCAACTTATTCACCAAGTCAATAGTACGAGCTTTGATGTCTTCGATTGTCCATATATCTTTAGTTGCTATCTCACGATTTATTTCAAGCCCGTTCTTATAACCTATAAAACGTTTACCATCCTTGCTCTTCCGATCGCGCTTTTCTTCAAACGACTTGTTGCCAAGTGTACTATTATAGCCCGTAATAGTAAGGTTTCCAATTTTATGGGTGTATTCCTCAAGATACTTTTGAGCTAAATTCTTATCACCATTAGCGATCATATCCACCCAACATTGCGGGATATTTTCTCCTTCGGGGAAGATGTGTTCGATAGTCCACACGAACACTTTTTTATCAGTGCGTCTCCATAAATCAGTCCATGTTTCCTGTGTCATGGCAGACTCTGCAAGTTTACAGAGTATGTAGCGCGTTGCACCTACATTATCTTTATAGACATCACCCTCCAAACTGCGGCGAAATTGTTCATCTGAAGCACAATTGGCAGGTGTACTCAGCATGTCTACAACCAGCGTCATTACATCGTTCCCAACTGAGTTAGACTCTTCTATTTTACTGATAATATCCATGAAAATTCGCGTCAAATCACGTGTATTCGGATAGTCTGTAATATTTCGGCGAACGAAATACTTTGTAAGTAATCTGATGAGCTGGTTGATATGATTCTCTGTAATAGCAAGTTCTTTCTTATTCCTCATCAAATACATGAGAAGAAGGTAAGAAGGTGCGCCTTGGATATGGTCGAGGTCTTCCAGCGCTTTACGGTAGATCGTTTCTGTGGAATCTTGTAGAATGAGCCAAGAATAAATTTGCCCACAATGCAAAATATCATCAAGAAACGATGGCAAATCTTTATTGATGAGGTTCTCGAATATATTTAGCAAATTAGAGCGAGTGGCCACGACACCCAATGGGTCTTTTTTGCGGTCGTTGTCACTTTGGAATGGCTCATTCAAACGATGCTTGAATGCATTATAATAATGACGGAAAAAACGTTCCTGTATCCCATAGTCATCGGATAGATTACCGAGTAACATCTGCCAACGGTTGAAGCAATCATCAATAGTCAGATTGTTACTCTCTGCCCGTGCCATAATAAGATTCTTCATCAGATCGATCGCAGTCAATGGTGTTCCTCGGTTGTTCAGAGATTCGAACAAAACGTAAGCGTCAGAATGAGTAGAAACCTCTATTTTAACCAACATGGCCTGCTTCACTTTATTATATTTGCCCAACAAGAAATTTACTGCACCATCACCATCCATACCCTCTATCTCTTTATCGAGACGCTTTAAGAAATAGGTGTAGCAACGAGCAATTTTTCTCATGGAGTAATAAGCATGCTTTGGTGCAGTAGCTTTTCGCAAGCCCACCTCGTTCAACAGGTAATCATAGTCATCCTTATTGAAATTTTGTACCTGTGGCACCAGCTTCATTTCGTTCGGAGAGTTTTTGCTTTTCAGCGACTTCCTTAATGACGGTAGCACGTCACCGTCATCCTCGCTCAAATAGTCTGCATGTTCCTTCAAGCGAGTGTAGATGGCAGTTAGAAATAGGCTTACGGTAGTCAGTCGCTGCTGACCATCTATCACCTCCAAATAAGGATTAATGGCATCTCCCAAAGGAATGCATATGATAGACCCTATGAAATACTCATCGTTGTTTTCACTGATGTCATCGTAAAGAGATTCCCATTCACGATAACTCCATGTATATTCACGTTGATACTTTGGGATGGTATAGTAGAAATTACCATCAGATGAAAAAATCTCGTAGATATGATATTTATTAACACTTTGTATCATGATGTTATACTTTATATTGTTTCAATCGCGATTGTGTATCTTAAAAAAATCTCATTCATGTCTATTTTTCCAATTACTCATTCGTCTTCCTCAAATCCTTCCGAGGCATTCGCCACTAACGCCTTTCCTATTTCCAACTGCAAAAATTTAGGCAACCGAAGCAACTTTGCCATAAGTTGGCTGTAAGTGAACTCAACTTTGGTATCCAGTATTGACGCTTCTTCGATATCCATGTTGATTCTTTCTACAGACTCAGAATCTTCAATGAAATCAGAATAGTCCGGATTCTCAGGCCAATTTTCTATCGTACCGTCACTATTGATCTTTAAACGGATATAGTCACCGCAGTCATCCGACTCCGGAATCAGGCCGTTTGGCACATAACCGGCAATCTTACATATCACCTTTTTATCTTTATCAAGCAGGAAATATGTTCCGCTATCGCATATCTTGGCCTGCAAATACAGAGTCCCATATTCAAGCTTCCAATTCAGCAGCTGATGTGTTTTCAAATTGATTATTCCCGGTCACATACCTTTAGCAACCAACGGATATTTGTTCTCATATAGTTCCCCCATCCATGCATCCGTATAGCTGCACATTTCCTCGTTATATGGGAAATATATCATAAGATAGTGCGCAATCTCACTCAATTCCTGCTCCGTAATGCCTATCAAAATCTGTTTTGCCATAATCAGTAATATTAATAGTAACTATTCAAACTTCATCATATCCGCCAACTGGACAAAATAATCGTTTGACCAGATGTCGAGTTCCTTGGGATTCCTAACAAAGGGAAGAACATCGCTTTTTACCTGATTGATGTTTGCTGACGCCAATCTGTCTTTCAATTGGGCCATGAATGCCTCCCGCCCGATCTCTTCATTATTGAACTGGCGGACACGCTCTGCGAGATGGGCAAAATCAAGAGGTACATTGTGGCGGACATACCATTCAAAATCATACCAGTCACGACCTTTCACCCTGTTCTTCCAACCTCTGTACACCAATGCGTGTATCTTCCTGGCAAACAAATCCGGCAAAATGAAACAGCGTGTCATGAAAGAGTGAGGCTGTAGAAGCAGCTTTTGCTCAGTCCTGAAATTCAACGGTGGCTGGGTATCAACCTCAATTTTGATTTTTATGGATTTATCAGTCTGGAAAGACACATCATATACATCCGTATTGTCTTTCAGGAAAGCGGATTCCACCTTACCAAAACTCTTTTTGTCTTTCTTTTTAATCTCCACTTCACGACCGACAATGGCAAATTCATCTATTATCGGCTGGAAGTATTTCGTAAAATCGAACTTGTCATCGGGAGCCAGGAGGGAAAAATCCATATCCTCGCTGAAGCGTTGGAGACCATGAAAAATTCTAAGGCAAGTACCGCCATAAAAAGCGGCCACATCAAAGAAACTGCCATTGTAAAGTCCGGCAAGTATCACCTGCTGGTTTACTTCAAATATGGCATTACGCCTTTCTTGTTCCGTTGTTGCACCATATGCAGAGAGCATATTGTCATAAATCTCATTCTTCATTTCTTCAGCAATTTAAGTAAAGTACGGATTGAATCGGCCTTTTTACCGACCTTGATATATTCCTCAAACAACCGGGCATCCATTTGCATAAAATCCTCCCGTTCCATCCGGATATCCTCTTCCAGATAAATTTCGGCATCTTTCAGATAACGCAAATTTACTTTTGAAGAATTGGCAATCAGATCACACAGAGCCTTTTCCGGTGTAGCCATCACAAATGCGTAGCCATCTTTCTTGATGCTTGTCAACCCAACAGAGAATGCCGTCTTCGAGATATGCGTATATTCAAACCGTCCAAATGACGTGTCAAAGTTCTTGGCATACTTCAAAGTCATGGACTGCTCGGTATAAACCTCTTCCGGTATCAGCCCATAATAGCGTAGAGCCGATGACATGGAAACATACGAAGGGGCATAAAGATGATTGGCCATCAATTCTGTCGAAAGGGTTTTCCCAGTTATTTCAGGATTGCACACATAAAGTCCCTTCTTGAGCCGTATTATCTGTCTGTCACGCTCAAGCAGCCTGAGTTTCTGGCTTCCGCCCCTGATATGAGGAAACAGAGACTCCAAAACGGAAGCTGTAACAGGGATATTTCCTAATTGTCGCAATGGATTGTTCATGACACAAAGGTAGCGATTATTTTAACATCAAAGTATATTAAATATATTTTTCCATGTAAAATATTACTATTTATGCAGCCATGTTTTTTAGTGAATACCTAAAAGTACAGATTCTCTTCTTCCGGCACTTTATTCTCCAGGAACATCACATAGTATATTGGGAGATAAAGGATATTTCCTTTTGTCTTTATTTCCCTTTCGTTTGAGAGAACAATAGATGAAACAATATGGTAGTCCTGAATTGACATCAGGTTGTCCAATGCACTATGAACCGTATAATCCTTTCCGGATTTAACCTCGATAGGCAGGACACTCATGGTGCCACTGTCATCAACAAGGAAGTCAACCTCCCCTTTCTGCTTATTGTCATAGTAGAACAGTTTTTCGTAATGTGCTTTCAGTTCCTGGGCTACAGCACTTTCATAGACAGAGCCAAGGTTAATGCTGGCAATATCGTTCAGTATTGGCTGGATATTGTAATGATACAACTGGGAAGTAAGCATGCCTACATCGTTCATGTACAGCTTCAACAAATTTTTCTGCTGGGATTCTGCCAGGGGATATTTCGGATTGCTGATGGCATGGGAAACTATCGTAATACCTGAATTGATCAGGTACTCAAACTCCTCCATGTAATTGCTGAATCTGTCTCCTTTCCTGTCCAATATATCTTTTGCCACAATCCGCTTCTTCTTGTTCTCCATCTGAGAAGGAATCATATCATAGATACGGCGGATATACAGTTTCTTGGCAGCATCCTCTTCGTAACGGGAAGCATCGACACCATACAATTCCCTGATGGCCTCCTGAACCTCCCTCACTTTGACGATATTATGACTGTTCAAATATTCATTGACCGCATCCGGCATACCTCCCACGAGAAGGTATCTTTTGAAAAGACTCAGCACTTTATCGTGAACCTCCGGAGCCAAAGGCTGTTTCAGTTCAAAGGATTTTTTTAGATAGGCAATCGCATCCTCACCGAAATCATTTGCAATTAGGAATTCTTCAAAGTCCAGCTGATACATTTTCCTGGGAATAATGCTTCCGACAGGAACCGAAACGGTCTTTTTCAATGCAATTCCCAACAGGCTTCCGCTGCAGATAAACCGATACCGGTGTTCTTGCCTCAAGAACTTGAGCATCGTCAAAAATTGCGGATAATGCTGAATCTCATCGATGAATACCAATGTATTTTCATATCTGTCCAGCTTAGACCCTGCGACCATACTTAAGTTCAGGTAAAACTCTTCCGTGGTGCGGACATTCTTGAATATCTTGTCGCCCGCATCGTCTTCCACGAAATTTATCTCCACATAGTTGTCATAGAGTTCTGTCCCTACATCTCTTATGATGTAAGATTTACCTATCTGCCGCGCTCCTTCAATAAGGAGAATCTTGTCCTCATTAGACCTGAGATGGTCATCTATATATGATCGGATCTTTCTGTACAGCATTGTTCCTACACTTTTCTAAAAGATTTGACAGCACAAATATACACTTTTCCATAGAAATAACCCTTATAATTCTACACTTTTTCTACCTTCCCGTGTCTTTTTCGGCAGCAACAACTTTTCGATGCAGCATATTTACATCGCTGATTATCAGCGACTATTCATTTTAATCGGTACAACCTCTGTTTTTACAAGTACACAGAATGTGGGGACAAATGCAATGTGCTGTATTTCACAGCTTTGCATATACGTGTTGTACCGCCTTCTTTCAGCCATTTTGAGGAATGTCCGCTATCAGATTCAACGTGTTGATTGATAGGGTATTTCCGCATGGATGTTACAGAACGCTTGCTGAATACAAAGGTAGTGGTTTTCTTGGGATTTCTGTGGTTTGCGGTGGAATTTTTATTAGTCAGGTACAATGAAATATTTGATTCATTGGAAAAAGTGTAGCAAAACTGAATTATTCACTTGAAAAAGTGTAGAGCAGTGCTTGTATACTTTAATTTGTGGTTTTGAATCTTGCTATATTATACCTTATCTGATATAATAATGCTGATAATGAAATAAATTATACCTCTTGTGGTATAATGTGAGATATTTATATTAACTTTGCACCCGAAAAGGTATAAAGTTGAATGTTTATGAACAATCTTTCTATTACGGTCAAGATGTTGCGAAAGCAGTATAACCTGACGCAAGAAGAACTTTCGTTGAAGTCGGGGGTCGGATTGCGCTTTGTGCGAGACCTCGAACAAGGGAAGGAAACGCTGCGTCTTGATAAGGTGAATCAGCTTCTTGACTTCTTCAATTATGAAATGGTTGCAACTTCTAAAACTGATAATCAATGAGGCAAGCTCATATATTTTACAAAGACCAATTGGCAGGGATTCTTACGGAAAACGATGCAGGATATGAGTTTCGTTATTTGCCGGAATATCTCTCTTTGGAAACGGCAAAGGCTGTCAGTCTGACATTGCCTTTACAGGAAGCGATTTATACAAGTTCTGTACTATTCCCGTTTTTCGATGGTTTGATTCCTGAAGGATGGCTGTTGGATGTTGCATTGCGGAATACAGACATCAGTATTCTTGACCGAATGTCGTTGCTCATGACCTGTTGTAAAGATTGTATCGGAGCGGTAAGTGTTGTTCCTGTGGATGAAAAGGAGGTGAGCCATGTGTAATTGTCTGTATTGTTATCGTCCTCTCCTAAAGGGGGAAAAGGATATGCACACGGCTTGTATAAAGAAGTTCTTTGGGACAACAACATTGCCTGTCCTTGATTATACGACAGAGCAATTAGATCAGCTTGCACTGCAGATTATTCAAGACCAAACCTCTTTGACTGGTGTCCAGCCTAAATTGTCCTTGCATCTGAATGAACATGAGGGCAGCAAACGATTGACCATTGTTGGACTGTGGGGAGGTTATATCTGTAAACCACAGACCTCGCAATATGAAATGATGCCGGAGGTAGAGGATTTGACCATGCACCTTGCGGAGGTTGCACGTATAGAGGTGGTTCCTCACACGTTGATGAGAATGGCAGATGATTCGCTGTGCTATCTTACTCGCCGAATTGACAGGACTCCTGCCGGAGAGAAGATTGCGATGGAAGATATGTGCCAATTGACGGAAAGGCAAACGGAGCATAAATACAAGAGCAGCTATGAGCGTATCGGCAAGGCTGTTTTGAAGTATTCGTCTTTGCCTAAAATGGATGTTACCAATTTCTTTGAGCTGGTACTTTTTTCTTGGCTGACAGGAAATAACGATATGCACTTGAAAAATTTCTCTTTGTATGAAGCAGCGGATAAGATACGTTTGACTCCTGCTTACGATTTGCTGAATGCAGCTATTATCAATCCAAAGGATGATGAAGAACTGGCATTGACCTTGAACGGGCGTAAGAAAAAGCTTCAAAGGGAAGATTTTATCAAATCAGCAGTCACTTTGGATATAGAGAATGTGATTGTAGAACGACTGATAAATAAGTATATCAAGCTATTGCCTAAGTTTGAGGCAGTCATTCAAAGTTCTTTTCTTAGTGCTGAATTAAAGGAAAAGTATGGCGAATTGTTGAAGGAACGAGTTGAGAGGCTTTCCACAAATGCTACAAAACGATAAATATACAATATTATGGATACATTAGGTTTTTCAAAAGTAACATCATTGTTCATCCTAACTTTAATAGAAAGAGACGATGGACAAAAGAAACAAATTTTGGAGACGCCAACAAATGGCACGTGTATTTAAGGCTCGCATGATTCTTTATGCTGCTTACGGGCATTGTATCATCCGTGAGGATGGAAGTCATTATGAACATCCTCATTGGTTTGAGTTGGCTAAAGAGAAATGGGCGCAAGTTTACAAGACTACTGGAACTCCGTGTAGTTGTTGGATGTGCAGAGGCATGGAATATGACCGTAAGGGGTACAAAAAAGAAACTCTACGGATTATTAGGGAATCAATGGAGTAGCCTAAATAATCATAAATTGGATCCATACGTATTTGTATAGTTCCAATTTATGATTTATTGTAATCATTTGTTTAGTTATTCGATTTTTTCGAATAACTGATAGGCAATAATCGAAAATACTCATAAGACTTGATACGGATTACGACCTTTGTGAATTATTCCTTAATTGTGACTTCTTAGGTTACTATAATTCCGCAATTTGGGGATTCACATAACTGCCGTTACGAATAATCCATTGTTACCATGTATTATTTGAACAAAAGGTAAATCCTGTGATTGCTGCTCTTCCCTCAATTCTTCAAACTGCTTCTTGTCTGTGTCACTAGGAGTATTAAGTGCATTGGGGTGTGAATGCCACTCTCCTAAATAACGAACCTGATTATATGTTAGTTTCGTTATTCGCTTATACTCATCCGTTAAACCTTTGAAACCTCGGACAAACGACACGGATGTATGGATACTATCTTCTGGGGCTGGTTTCATATAATACACATAAATGCTATTGTGGTCACGGTCATAACTACCAAACAAGCAACCTCCAGTCTCCTTGTCAGGCGAAGCATTTACCATTATTTGTATCTCTTTTTCTACTGCATTTGAAATATAAACCTGAATATTACCCTGTGTTTCGAGATGCCAGTCTGTTATGGTCATTGGCAATCTTGACACTATCCCATTTTCAGCATCAAAGTGCCAAATACTCAAACAAGCTTGCCCCAACGCATAATATTTTCTAATTTGTTTAGAAATGATAGCCGACAACACACGTACATTCTCATAGTTAAGAATCATCGATTCTGATCTACAACTGAAAGTATTTGTACTGACAGTCTCAGTCTGTTCCAAATGATGGGCAAACCTTTCATCCACTATTAGATTACGATAATAATCCATCTCCAAAAAGTCGAGACGGGAAATTCTATCCTTGTCTTCTATTAGCAATACGACATCATCCCCCTTGGGGTTCAAGAATGAGGTACATTTACGGAAAGTACGTTCATCATTTGCAAGTTTCCTTTCAACAGCTATGGAAGTGCTAAAATCCATTAACAACTCAGTGTCTTTAAAAAGACGCTCTCTATCATTTCGACTTAACGTTAGAAAGTTTCCGTCTATGGCATTTATTTTCTGAAACAAGATGCCATGATAGCTATCTTTGATGGAACGAACCTTTGAGGTCATCACTTTGTCAGTGGTAAGCGTATGGCGACTAAGATTATGTGGCAACAATATATCACAATCTACTAAATTGATTTCTTCGGAGCATCCTTGTCTCACAAAATGGTCGATTACAGCAGATCCAAGTGTACCAGTTCCGACAACACTCACTTTCTTGAACCATTCTTTGATTCCATTATTGATGGCGTTTCCATTACGCGAGGTCATGAACTCTAATAGTACAACTTCTACAGACAATTCATAAAACCATTTTTCAAATGCATTCTTACATAGAATCATCTTTTTATGTACTATATCCTTTGGAGAATGGTTTGTCTTGATAAGGAACAAATTATGTGAAGTTTTTTTGTTTTCTTCGTTTGTCTGAGTGATAAAGATTAATAAAACCAATGGCAGTGTGGACTTCCCTGCCACCGTCTTTGTTAAAATATCTAAAAGACTGTCTGTCAGGGAAAATTGGCCGGTTGATTGAACGCCTTTCAAATCTCCCATAGTTTGGGGAATATGTACAAAATTGCTAGCATGGATTTTTTCTGTAGGAATACCGACCAAATAATGAGTGGCTTTACTCTTCTCAACAAATTCCAATGTGGAAGAATAGTTAGTCTTTTTTTGAATATTTAATGTATGGATTTACATCTGAGCGTTCATTCAAAATGCAACAGACCTCTTGAAACCCAAAAAATACCTCCAGTGGACGATTTGATTCGTGCAATTTGTTTATGCTATTCAAGCTAAACCAACGTCTTATGGAATTCAAGAAATCGTGTGCATTAAATTGTGGTCGAATATCTGCAAATGCCACATCTGACACGCATAGTGATACAGGTCGTGCAAAAGATCTTGCATTTGAATGAGGTAGTTCCGTTGGAAAATTTTTTCTTAGCGCATACACTTCTGGTATATTGATGTCTTCAGGATGGCAAATAATTGCAATTTCCTCTTCTGCATTTATTTCATAAATAGGCTCATCTGGAATTTCAAGATGCGTCAAACGCATTTTGATAACGGCATCACCCTTACCATTAACATAACACAGTACATCCTTTATATAAGGATGTACTGTGGCTGCCTTGTAGATTGCCTTGGCTCTCGAAAGTTTTAGATGTTCACCTCTAATTAGAGAGCCATTTGTTATTTTATGATTATAACCTGTCATCTGCCGGCTCGTGGTGCTGGATTAGAAATAGACGTAGCTCCTGCTACTGTAGCATTCTCTTTCAGGGTCTTTCCGTATTCATCAATTTTAAATACAATGGGTTGTGGTATATTGCCCACCTTGCTGTGTGTTGCCGTATTGAGAAACCGAGATGAGCCAGACTTCAGCTTTTTTATATATTGCTGTTTGGCTTCGTAACAAGGCGGATTGTTATTGTCGTTCTTAATTTCATTTGAAGAAGCGATAATATGAGCAGAATTACCAATCTGCTTGTTCAGTATATCCTCAGCAGAGGGTTTGATTTCATTCTTGTTGTCTGAATTATTGAAGAATGACCAAGAGCAATGATGTGGTGCGAGGAAAATATTCCACTTTAATTTTTCCTCGTCTGTATTATTGTCAAGAATGTGTTGCCAGATTTCGTGTTCAGCATCACCTCCCATAAGCACACGGCTCTTGTAACCCGTGTATCCGTCTATTTTAAAACCAAACTGCACAACGACAGAAGTTGCATTCTTATCATCATACTTCTTACTGGTCTCAACATCTTCCTTAAATGGAGCATGAATGAACATTTCCAACCAAGATAAGCTTGCCCCATGAACAGTTGTCACAAGTTTTCCTGGAACATAACAATATCTACGGTCGAACTCTTTGTCTTTATCGTATCCTATAATTCTCAAATAGTTCCCTTTAGAACCATAAAAGTTTGCATCATCATCGTATAGTTTTCTACGACGTTTCGCTTCTTTACGTATGTCTTCTGCAGGTGCAGACAAACCATTGTTTAAGCCGCGAGGAGTAATCCACAGTTCTTCTATGATAATCTCATTCTTGTTTTTATCTTTATCATAATCAGCCACATCGCCATGATAAAAGTTTTCGGCAAATCCTTTGCAATGATCGTTATGAGGATGTGTACTGATGAAAAGGTCTACAAATGGACGTTCTAAACTATCTTTTTTTAACTCACTTAGTAAATCTTCTTTCACATCAAACATTATTTGCTTTCCATGACCATCAGTCAAATCTGCCAGTATTTGACAATCCACCAGGATGGTCTTGCCGTTATCCAGTTTAATCAGTGTGCAATCAGCATTGCCTACTGGGTAATATTTGATTATATGTTCCATTATTATTTTGTGCAAAGTATTTATATTTTTCAATTAAAAAATTTAGGGTATGTGATAAATGTGAGTGTTATACATCCAATAGGTTTGGAAGATAAAGCCTTATCTGTACTGTTGCCATCCATTCTGCAAATTTTATTAGCGATTCTATTTTTTTGGGTGATAGACCTATTAGATTGGTTCCGACTTTCTTGGCTATCTTTATTTCTGTCGAAGATGGTTTGATTTTTTCTAAATCATCCCATAGGATGCTTCGTTTCACTTTCGAGATAATGAATTCGATGAATTTCTTATCTTCGATACGATTGCTGCCATAAAATCTTTTTATTTTTTGGGCATCATCTTTTGTTATTGAGTGGTAAGTGTAAAGTTCTTCAGATACATTCCCATTTTTAATTCCACGAACAAATCCTATAATGATTCTATCGGAGATTTCGTAACTCAGAGCAATGTTAGCAATTCTGCGTTTAACATTATCCGTTTCAAACATGTTGTATCTGGATTGCATTCGTTCAATTCTCTTCATCAAAATGTTTGATGTAAGGACAAGCATCAGAGGTATGTTTGTTATCCACTGATCTGTAAGTTCTGTATTGCCTGCATTACTTACGATAATATATTTGGCATGCATGTCTTTATCGGAAGATTCAGTCAATTCGTATGTACCTTGGTTATCATAAAGTCCTCCATCAACCAGTAGTGGACACTTATAATGATTATATCTTTTGTACTTTTCTGGTATTCGGATGGGGCTAAAGGCAAATGGTACACATGAAGATGCCATGACTGCTTTTGCAAGAGGAAAATTCTCTCCAGAAAATACATCTAGTTGGTCATCCTTATTTATATAATCATATCCCCAAGCCTTGTTTCGCGAGAATCTAAAACTTCTACCTTTTGCAACATCTGTTGTATTTATGGATATAGCAGGAGTTTGTGGCAAATCTGATAAAGTGGCATTTTTAAAAAATAACCAATTATATTGTTTCTCAATCCAAATACTTACAGGAAGAATATAGTAATTGGAGAACCATAACAAAATTAATGATAGGAGTAGAGTCCACCAACCCACGAAATATATAAGTGCTCCTATCCCAGCTAAAACAGCGAAAAGATTGGCGATAGCTAGGTGAAGAACTCCAATTCTGAGTTTACGAGAAATGGATTTCTCAAATTCTTGATAGTTTTCTTTATGTAATAAATAATATGCTGATATTATTGATCCTCCAGAAACAGAAGAAATAACGTCTACTTTATCTAGAATTTTTAGCTTTTGCAACGCTCTTAGCGTCCCAATATGATAAGCAGCTGCTCTATACCCTCCTCCGGATAGAGCTAAGCCAATTTTATTCCCTTTTGCGTCCATAATTTATAATGTTTCTACAGGAAAATAATCCTCTCTGTCGGGTGTGTTATGATGATGCCAGATATTTACTGAATTCTTAGTTGAATAAATTGATGTACCTATCTTTTTTAACGCACCTACCACGCTTTTATCTAGATAGTGTCCATATTTCTCAGTTGATACGTATGCAATAGATGGGCGAATATGATTGATCATATTGTTGCTCATATTGTGGGCAGAACCATGATGAGGAATCTTCATCCAATAAATATTTTTGATTTTATCTACATCACATTGATATTTAAAGTTAGAAAAAGAGTCTTCATCTGCATCTCCTGTAAAGAGAAAATAGTGTTCATCATCAGGCTTAAATAAAAAAATAATACTACTTTTATTGTGATGTGATGGGTCGTTACCAGCTTCATCTAATTTTTTACTATAAATATTTTTTGTTTCAGGAATTTCATACGCATCCTCACTGTCATCAACTATGGCATAATCATATGGCTGTAAATCATTCCGAAATAAAAGGGCTTGGGTTCTATAGTACTCTGTCGAAGGACCAAGAATATCTATAAGACCATCAAATTCTGAATTATATCCATCAGAGAATGCTTCAGAATATGATAACCTTCTTTTGCGTGACAAATCCCAAATCAATTCCAAAAGATTGTTGCCATGTCCATCGTATACGGAACGAGCCTCTTTGCGAACATTATCAAGGTTTTGATAATACTTCACATCGTTTTGTGTGATATGTAATCCTGGGTCATTGATTAAAATTTTTTTAATATCTACACTTGTTTGTGGGTTATTCTTCATATCTTCTAACAGGAATATGAAACCTCCAAAGTGGTCATCATCACAATGTGTACATATTGCTAAATCAATTTGAAAAGTATTATATCTCTCTTTTACAAACTTTGCAATCGTCTCACCGTTACAATAGTTACCGGCATCTACTAGAATTATATAAGCTTTGTCGTTTTCGTCAAAAAACGAACGAGTAGTGCGTCTGCAGCTCCTACTCCAAGCATGTCGATTTCGTACTTCGTTGCATTCATACAATTCATTTTTTTGATTATTATGCTCCATATTGGAGCTCCGTATTTTGCAAAAGTACAAAAATAATCCCGATTATTGAATATAATTCGCTATATTTGCATTATAAAATCGCATCAAAGAATGAAACTGAATAGAATAAAGGCTGTATTATCTGAAAAAGGTATCTCTCAAACATGGTTGGCAAAGAAACTCGACAAGAGTTTCAGTATGGTAAATGCTTATGCCTGTAATAGGATTCAACCAAATTTAGAGACCTTGCAACAGATAGCAGAGATATTGCAGGTCGATTTGAAGGATTTGATAACCGACAAAAAGGATAGGTGATATGAAACAGTTTTCGGAAGCTACTCGGGTGCAGATGCCTGCAATGGTTCACCTCACCCGAATAGGATATACTTACTTCGGTAAGTTGAGCGAAGATAAGAATGGCACGGTCTATGACGGTGACACGAATATTCTTTTGCAGGTATTTGAACGGCAGTTTAAGAATCTGAATCCCGGACATGAGGGAGAGTTTCTTCAAGTTTTGAAAGATATTCGTAAGGAGCTGAACGATGATGACCTCGGTCGAGGCTTTTACAACCGTCTCAAAGCTGTTTCGCCTGTAAAGCTGATAGACTTTGATAACATTGGGAATAATACGTTCCATTTCACAGCCGAATTTACCTGTAAGAACGGACAGGACGAATTTCGTCCTGACATTACTTTATTCGTAAACGGATTGCCACTTTGTTTTGTAGAAGTGAAGAAACCCAACAATCATGGTGGTATGTTGGCAGAGAGCGCACGAATGAATAAAGAACGCTTCCCAAATAAAAAGTTTCGCCGCTTCATCAACATTACGCAATTGATGATATTCAGCAATAATATGGAATACGATGCGTTGGGCGGTATCGTACCCATACAAGGGGCTTTCTATTGTACTGGGGCACGTTCATACGCACCATTCAATTGCTTCCGTGAAGAAAATTTTAGCGGTCAGAAAATAGCACCGTTCCATCGTGACTATCCGTATAAGGAGATTGACAAGACGGTGGAAAAACAGATATTGTCTGATTACAATTGCCAAGTCATTCATACAAGTCCTGAGTACCAGACAAATCTCGGTTTCAACACCCCTACAAACAGAATCCTAACATCCATGTGTTCGCCTGAACGGTTGTTGTATATCATTAGATATGGTATTGCCTATGTCCGTATGGAGCGTGAGGTGGATGGAAAAATAGAATCTACCGACCAAAAGCATATCATGCGTTACCAACAATTGTTTGCATCGTTAGCTATTCGCCAAAAACTGGCAGAGGGGGTGAAATCTGGCGTAGTCTGGCATACACAAGGGAGTGGTAAAACCGCCTTGTCATACTATCTGACCTATATTCTCAACGATTTCTACTCCAAACAGAATAAGGTCGCCAAATTCTATTTTATAGTAGACCGCCTTGACCTTTTGGAACAAGCCACACAAGAGTTTGAGGCTCGTGGGCTGCTAGTATCTACCGCCAATACAAGATCCGAACTGATGGAACAATTCCGCAGTAATCAGGCACAACAAGGTGTAAGCGGACAGGCAGAAATCACGGTTGTGAACATTCAACGCTTTGCCGAGGATAAAGAAAAAGTACGCATCAGTGATTATGCAACCAATCTTCAACGCATCTTCATTCTTGACGAGGCACACCGAGGATATAAACCCGGTGGTTGCTTTCTTGCCAATCTCTTTGATGCCGACACCGATGCGGTTAAAATCGCACTTACAGGTACCCCGTTGTTAAAAGAGGAACGTGCCAGTTGCAAGGTGTTCGGAAACTATTTGCATACCTATTATTACGATAAATCCATTGCGGATGGCTACACGCTGAAAATCATACGTGAAGATATAGAAACCTCCTATAAAGAGCGTTTGTCTGATGTGTACGATAAACTGGAAACCCTTGTGCAAAAGAAAGACATTCGTAAGTCGGAAATCATAGAGCATCCAAGTTATGTAAACGAGTTAGCCCGTTACATTATGACGGACTTAAAAGAGTTTCGCAAGATACAAGGAGATGATACTTTAGGTGGTATGGTCATTTGTGAAACCAGCGAACAGGCAAGGCGGCTTTATGATGTATTTCAAGAAGAATGGCAGAAGTATCAGCCGAAGCCCATCAAGATAAAACTTTCCGATGGTTCGTATGTAGTGGGTGAACCGGAAGTGGATTACAAATCAAAATACAGACCGCTGAAAGCCGGAATCATTCTTCACGATACGGATGACAAGGAAACTCGCAAGCAGATAGTCAAGGACTTCAAGAAAAATATGACAGTGGATATTCTCATTGTCTTCAATATGCTTTTGACTGGTTTTGATGCGCCGCGTTTGAAACGCCTGTATTTCGGGCGCAAACTGAAAGACCACAATCTGCTTCAAGCCATAACACGTGTAAACCGTCCTTATCCCGGTATGCGTTACGGTTTTGTCATTGACTTTGCCGACATCAAGCGCAACTTTAAGGAAACCAACGAAGCATATTTACAAGAATTAAACCGCTTTAATGACGTGGATGAGACTGGCGAATCCGCTGCCACCGATACCTTTACCCAAGTCATTGAGGACAAGGAAGAGATATTGAATCAGATGAAGAAAGTTCGGCAAACGCTTTTCAATTACACATACGATAATGCGGAAGAATTTTCTTCTGAAATCTCCACCGAAGAGGATAAAGCTGTATTGCTCGACCTGAAACAGGCGTTGGAATCAGCCAAGAACATGGCGAACATCGTGCGTACATTCGGTGATGATGAAATGAAAGAGCAATTTGCCAAACTTGAAATCACCAAGCTGCCGCAACTGCTCTCTGAGGTACAGAGAAGGATAAGTATCATCAATCAGAAAGAGGCTTTCAATACAAATGAGGAAACGAAAACTCTAATCAATGAGGCAATGATGGATATAGAGTTCACTTTCTCCAAAATAGGACAAGAGGAGATGCGCCTTATATCCGGTGGTGTGGAATTGAAAGAGAAATGGCAACGTACCATTTCTTCATTTACCCAAAACTTCGACCAAGACGATCCGGAGTTTATCTCGTTGCGTGAAGCCTTTATGGAACGCTTCAAGGAACACGGTTTTGTGATTGACACGATAGCCAAGTTCAACGAAGAAACACAAGCTTTGGATGAAATCATCGGTCGTCTGCAAGACTTACAAAAACGCAATAATGTCTTGTTGAAAAAGTACAAGGGCGATGAAAAATTTGCTCGTGTACACAAGCGTATTCGTGAAGTGAATAAGCAGAGGGAAGATAATGGACAGAAGCCTATGTTCTCTTTCCTTGACGAAGAGATTGCTGCCATTCTCAATATTATAAAAGAGGATGTGGATGCCAAAGTGTATGACCGTAACGACATTCTGAAAAAGGATGCTTATTTCGGGCGCACGGTGATGGCTCTTATCAATGGATGTCTGTTCCATTTCCCACAAATAAAGCCCGAAATGGAGGATTACAAATTTATTCAGACACGCATTTCACAACAGTATATCAACCAATATAACGCCACTTACGGCATTTCATAAAGATTATGTCAGATATTAAAGAAAAAACATTAAGGCTCATCGACGGACTTAAAGCCACCTGCCAATCATACGGTATGGGAAACGATGGTAACGAATATAAGATTATCACTCAGGTATTTCTCTATAAGTTCCTGAATGACAAATTCGGTTATGAATTAAAAAATGCGAAAAGTGAGATTGCCAAGAAACTGACCGGGGATGTAAAATGGGAAACAGCATACGAGAATCTTTCTGATTATGAACGTATGCTTATTCAGAGTGCCATCTCTCCAGATGTTCCGATGCTTGAACCTTATCATCTGATAGCCAATCTTTGGAATCAACAGGGAAAAGGGGATTTTGATACTATCTTCGATTCCACTATGACAGATATAGCGGAACAAAATGCAGATATATTTTCCACGCAGACCACAGCCAACACGAAGATTCCATTGTTCGAGGCATTGACACCGTTTGTGACCGATTCGGCACAACGTGCGCCATTCGCCCGTGCTCTGGTGGATAAACTCGTGAATTTCTCCTTTGAAGAAGCGTTTGCACAGAATTACGATTTCTTCTCCAGCATCTTTGAGTATTTGATTAAGGATTATAATACTGCTGGAGGTGGAAAATATGCGGAGTATTATACGCCTCATGCCATAGCAACGATTATGGCTCGTTTGTTAGTGGGGGATAATGCTGATTTGCATAGCATGGAATGTTATGACCCCTCGGCAGGAACAGGTACGCTTCTGATGGCACTTAGTCATCAAATAGGAGAAGAACGCTGTACCATCTTTTCGCAAGATATTTCCCAGCGAAGCAACAAAATGTTGAAACTTAATCTGCTGCTTAACGGACTTGTGTCTTCGCTTGATAATGCTATTCAAGGTGACACGCTTGTAAGCCCTTATCATAAAAGTGATGACGGGCAGCAGTTGCGCCAGTTTGATTTCGTGGTGAGCAATCCTCCTTTCAAGATGGACTTCTCGGACACTCGCGAGAAGATAGCCGCCATGCCAGCCCGTTTTTGGGCTGGAGTCCCAAATGTACCCGCCAAAAAGAAAGAGTCAATGGCTATATATACCTGTTTCATTCAGCACGTTATCAATTCGCTGAAAAAGACAGGCAAGGGTGCAATTGTCATTCCTACAGGTTTTATCACGGCTAAAAGTGGTATTGAGAACAAAATTCTTCATCGGATTGTAGATGACAAAGTAGTATTCGGCTGTGTTTCCATGCCAAGCAACGTGTTTGCCAATACAGGTACGAATGTCAGTGTGCTGTTCTTTGATAAGTCTGCAACCACTGACAAAGTAATCTTGATTGATGCCAGCAAATTGGGCGAGGAATATAAAGATGCTAACGGATTGAAAAAGGTGCGTCTGAACGATGACGAGATAGAAAAGATTGTCGGCACATTCCAGCGCAAGGAGGCAGTGGAGGATTTTTCCGTAGCTGTTTCTTACGATGAGATAAAGGAAAAGGGCTATTCTCTTTCTGCCGGACAATATTTCGACATCAAGATAGATTATGTAGATATAACGGAAGAAGAGTTTAACAACCGTATGGCAAATTATAAACAAATACTCTCCGAGCAATTTAAAGAAAGCCATCGGTTGGAAGAGGAAATTATGAAGCAGTTGGATGCTTTGCAGTTCAACGAAAATGTAGGAAACAATGAGTAACGAAATACAGTTTTTGTTATACAATCTTCCCGATAAAGAGGGAAGAGTACAGGTGGTTATAAAAGACGAAACCATTTGGTGTACGCAAAAGGCTATGGCAGAGCTTTTCGGTATTGACAAATCGGGTATTAGCCGCCACATAGCCAATATATTTAAAGAGGAAGAATTACAGCAAGACACGACGGTTGCAAAAATTGCAACCGTCGTAAATCGAGGCATAAGAGGCGAGGTTGAAGAGTTGGTTGATTTCTATAATCTTGATATGATTATTGCTGTTGGCTATCGTGTATCTTCTCCAAAAGCTACCAAGTTCCGTCAGTGGGCTACCAAGATTCTGAATGAGTATATCAAGAAAGGCTTTGTGCTTGACGATGAACGCTTAAAACAGGGAACGGCAGTATTCGGAAAAGACTATTTCCGTGAATTGCTTGAAAGAGTACGTTCCATCCGTACCAGTGAACGACGTATTTGGCAACAGATTACCGACATCTATGCAGAGTGCAGTATTGACTATGACAAGAACTCGCCTACCACACACGATTTCTATGCCATGATACAGAATCGCTTTCATTATGCCATTACAGGGCAAACGGCAGCAGAAATCATCTACAATAAGGCTGATCATACCCAAGAACACATGGGACTGACCACATGGAAGAATGCTCCCGATGGGCGTATCTTGAAATCGGATGTGTCAATAGCCAAGAACTATTTGCAGGAAAATGAAATCCGTCGGTTGGAACGTGCAGTAACAGGATATTTCGACTATATAGAAGACCTTATAGAGCGTGAAAACACGTTCAATATGGAGCAGTTTGCTGCCAGTGTCAACGAGTTCTTGACCTTCCGAAAATATCAGATATTGCCGGATAAAGGACGCATTTCTGCGGCACAAGCCAAGGCAAAGGCAGAAAGCGAATACGATATTTTTAATAAAAACCAACGGATTGATTCTGACTTTGACAAAGAAGTTAGGGGGATGTTGGGTGAAAAGTAATAAGATGAAGTGATGGAATTGAAAAAATATAAATTGGGAGAAATACTTGATGTTACAAGAGGGGCAAGTCTCAGTGGCGAGTTTTACGCCACTGAGGGAAAATACATCCGTTTGACTTGCGGCAACTTCGACTATCAGAATAATTGCTTCAAGGAAAACAAGTCAAAAGACAACCTATACTACATCGGTGATTTCAAACCGGAGTTTTTAATGGAAGAAGGGGATATTATTACCCCTCTGACCGAACAGGCTATTGGTCTGCTTGGCTCTACTGCCATTATCCCCGAAAGCGGTAAATATATTCAAAGTCAAGATGTGGCAAAGATTATTTGTAAAGAAGAACTGTTAGACAAGGATTTCGCTTTCTATCTCATATCTTCTACTTTAGTCAAACAACAATTAAGTGCTGCTGCCCAACAAACCAAAATTCGTCATACTTCGCCTGATAAAATCAGGGATTGTACCGTGTGGATTCCTGAATTAACTGAGCAGAAACGTATTGGCAAGCTGCTTCGTAGTCTCGATCGTAAGATTGAACTTAATCGAGCAATAAATCAGAATTTAGAGGCGATGGCAAAACAACTTTACGATTACTGGTTTGTGCAATTTGATTTTCCTGATGAGAATGGACGACCATATAAGTCAAGTGGCGGCAAGATGGTTTGGAATGAGAAGTTGAAACGTGAAATTCCTGATGGATGGAATAATTGTACATTAGAGTATTTCCTAACTATCAAAAATGGACGTGACCACAAGCATTTAGCAGAAGGCTTATATCCTGTTTATGGTAGCGGTGGAGAAATGCGTAGAGTAAATGAAAACTTATATAGAGGAGAGTCGGTTTTAATGCCAAGAAAAGGGACATTAAACAACATCATGTATGTTGATGAGGCCTTTTGGACTGTTGATACAATGTTCTATTCTGAAATGAAAATTCCGCATTGTGCTAAATATATTTTCTTTGCCATCAAAGACATTGATTTTACAAGATGGGATTCAGGAACAGGTGTGCCAAGCATGACAGCTTCAACTCTTTATAACTTATTAATGATAAAGCCTATTAAAGATTTACTTAAAAAATTCGACATGACAATAACTCCGATATTTTACAAAATGAAGCAAATAAGAGTCGAATCTGAGGAGTTAGCTAAGCAACGAGACGATATTTTGCCACTTCTGATGAACGGTCAAGTGTCGGTAAATTCTGATTTATCGGTATATAAGAAAAGGAGAGGAAAAGTCCCCCTCCTCAATTCTAAACGATGTGTCAGACATTTAAGTCCTTCATAGGCAATCCATAATTGTTTTGGTCAAAGATTCCTCGATAGATGAGCTTTAAACCAAGTGTTTGATAATACTTGTAGTTATCACCTTCGGTACAGAGGTATTTGTAACCGTAGCGCGGCATGTACTCCTTGAAGAAGCGAGCCAAATCTTTCAGGCTTTCTTCTTGGTTCTTCTTGAAGTTACTGCGCACAATGATGATAGACCAGTCGGGGAAATTGCCTCTTCCACAACTATACTCCCAAAAGCGAATGTAGCAGTCCAGATCACGTTCACTGATGTTCACACAAAAGCCATTGGTATTTTGCATCACGCTACAACTGTTTCTGTAGCCGAACTTCTCACACAAGTAGAGATTGAAATCAAGAATCAAATCTTCCATAAATAATTGAATTTAAAGTGTTAATAAAAAGTGGATTATAAATGAAAGCCTCGCTTGCGCTTAGCCTTTTTCTTTTTCATCAGGCGATTGAACTCGGCTTCTTCTGCTGCAGTGGCATCGTAGGACGAGTTGCCGTTTAGCAAGCCGAGACTGATGCTTGAGCCATCATCGGAATGGGAAACGCTTTGTTGTACATTATCTTCCTTATGTCTGGATTCCTGTTTGGGTGATTCAAACAAGGATGCACAAGCATTCTCTTCCAGTCGGTTGTCGATATTCAAGTAGCTGAACTCTCGGCTAATCTTAGAGCCGGAGAAAGAAAAACCGTTGTACTCAAATTTTACACCCTGTATTTCCCGTGTAGTTCGGCTGACCTTGAATTTCATATCAATGTCTCGGTCGGCAAGTGCATCCTTTAAGTCAGCCCAATTTTGTACTTGGGACAGTTCCTCTTTCAACGCTTTGTATATCTCATGCTTTGCTCGGTCATAAGGGCACAATCGTTCTTCCTTGATATGGTCTTTACCATTGGCAAAATGCAAGCGATATTTGGCGGTCAACATTTTGCAGACTTTCTCATTCCTGCGAAAGTCATTCTTGTCGCTAATCGTTTTGCCGTCATTGTCCACTCGATTAAAGACGATGTGGCAATGCGGATGTTCACGGTCGATATGCCGGGCAATGATATACTGCGTGTTTTCGATGCCCATCAGTTTCATGTAGTCGTGGGCAATTTGCAACATCAGTTCATCATCATGTTTCAAGCGTTCGTTATCTTCCGGTGAGAAGTTGAGCGAAGTATGTCCGACAATATTCTTTACCTTATCATTGAGTAGCGATTGTAACTCAAATTGCTCCGCCATCTGTTCGGGTGTACCTTCTACTCCAACTGCTTCCAGCAATTTGGATTTCTCCTCTTTGAGAACATAGCTGACACAGCCACCGAACGATGTCCCTTTAGTCTGTTTACCTATCATCTTTCAAACGTTTTATAAGTAGGTTAATGTGCTGAGCCATTTCCTTGCATCTGTCCGCTACGGCGAAGAAACCGTAGGTGTTTGCCTGTCTTGCCAACTGGTTAAGATTGGTACTTTCGCCAATCAGTTGACGGATGATGTGAATATGCTCTTGCGTGATTCGTTCACGTACCGAACCGTTTTCGATGAGCGAACGGATCACTTCGCTTTGAGTCTGCTTGCTCCGTCTGCAAAGCGCACCAAGCCATGCGTATTGCTGATATGACAGACGGAGTGTTACTGTATATTTCTTTTCCATTTGAATCTGTTTTTAGTGAATAATGTGTGACCATCGGGAGCCGCCTCCTCAGACTTTTTGAGAGCAAGTGGTCGGGGAATGTAATACACCGACATTAACTTGCTACAGTAAAAAAGTCTCGATTCTTCTCCCTGAGTTCAAAGTCTGAATCCTCGCTTCTTGGGTGGTAAAACCTTCGGTTGTGTAGTGCCTTGTTGTACGCTGATGAGCTTTAAATCGAATGTATCTATCAGTGTTTTCAAGACGGGATTCTTCCTTATCATTTGTTGAAGGATGGCTTCGTCAGGCTTCACTTTGAGTAGATAATCAGCTATGTCGTACCCCTCCTTGCGTTCGTCTTCGGTAGCGTTGGCTTCCAAATAATCGAACATTTGTACTTCAATTCCGCAGCTTTTCATCAGGCTGATTTTGCTCTGCCAATAGTCGGTTGCACCTAAATCAGGGAATAATACAACGCTTCTTCCTGCCAGAACGGATAGGCTGTTGACATTGAAGCAACCGTTCTTTCCACCTGATGCTATCCATAGGAATTGCGGCAGATAGTAAGATGCAATAATTGCCGTTTTCTCGCTTTCGACCAGCGCAACTGGACGGCTTTTGTCTTCGGAAAGCAGATGCTCACCGAAGAAGCACTGCTTCAAATTGTAATCATCTTTGTGTAATACGGAGTGCACCCACGTAACATGATTGTATGGTTCTTTTATCCGCTTACCTGTTTCGGAATTGTAAAGCATTATCTTACCAGTTCTGACTTTACTCTGATTGTCCGTTTGCCAGAATACGGTTGCTCCATCCCAATACTTGGATGTACCAACCTTGTATCTCTTCATAAGATTCAATGTTTCCGCCTCTCCGAATTGAGCCGATAGAAACTGAAATAACTTGTTCGCAGAATAGCCTCGTAATGATTGGTTGACTATATCCAAATCCATGTAGGAGATGGCTATCGGTTTTACTTTTTTAATAGGTGTATAACTTCCGAAGCTATTCTCAGCGAACTTTTCTTTCTCAGATGGATTCTGCTCAAAGTAATCACGAGGCGTGAAGTGATAACCGCATTTCTGTTCATGGTCACAACGCCCCACGTATTCTGGGAACTTGATTTGCTTCTCTGTATCAATGTATTTGGAAAAGCATCTTTGGCGGTGACAGTTCGGGCAAGTATGCCGAGTGCTGACACCTTTGTAGGGTTCTAATATGAATCTATGTGTACTCATTGTATGTTTCTTTTTTAGTGTGTCACTTTTGTCGTTATTGTCGTTTTCGCTTGGATAGTGTCAATACCGACAAAAATGTCACGGGTTAATCTTTGAATATTCTCCATGTTTCTCTTTGCGGAACAAAGTCCCGATGTTGTCATTGAGAAAGCGTTGATACGTGCGCTCCTTCATCCCGTTTTGCTCGGCTATCTGTATAGCTTGGGCGGTTGTAAAGGATGGAGGAAGCAGATTGATTATCGCTTGTTGTTGGCTGTTGAGCGTATTTTCCTTGAGGACATTTTGAACGTTCAATGCAGACTCTTTGAAATACTCCGTCAGTTTGATTGCTCGTTCCACTGTCAACAGGTCGATACAGGTCTTATCACATTCTCCGCAAGTCCATCGTGCTAATTGGATAATCAGACAGAAACGGATGATGTATATTTCCAGCTTGCAATAGATGCTTACGATGGTGTCGTTTGTTTCCCGGTCGCATAACTCAGAGAAATGGTGCTGCCATTCGTAAAGCCGTCTTTTGGCATCCTCTGTGAAGAGAAGAATCTGTGGTTCTATCTCTCCAAACTCATTGAGGGCATATTCTTGTTGTATCAGCTTGCCAATAATACCATTCCACTCTTGTTCAATGTTCTCCGGCAGTTCCTTGTCATTCCAACGTGCTTTCTGTTGCAGGTTGGGCATCACAAACAGAATACGATCAATGAATCCATTACTGGAACGTTCGCCTTTAGCCAGTTCACTGAGAATTTTCTTTTGGATAGTACCGATAACCGAAATATACGGTCGCTTGATGAAGATGGAACTCTTGGCATTCTTGCGGTCGGATATAGTAGTCTTTGCACTGAATACTGAGAGCCAAAACTGTTCCTCCGAACCGTTGTTATAGCGGTTGAAATTCTTGAACCAAGCGGATAATTCATCAGCCCACAAGCATAACCCACGTTTGTTTTGAGCATGAATGAGGCTCAATCCTTCGGGCGTTACATCCGAAACCAAGAAGCGTTTGCGGATAGGCTCTTGTGGAAATTGCTCACTACCGCTTTCCGCACGTTCCTTGCGACTCATGCTCATCAGCTCATCGTACTTGGCAAGCATTTTCTCAAATTCTTGATTCTGTTTGTAATCATAATCAAGAAACGGCTTCATCGCAAAGCTGAGCGGATGGCTTTTGTTAGCTCCCGGTCTTCCAATCAATGCCATATATAGGATGGGGCTCTCCGTCCATCCTTGCTTGATTTGGGCAAGGTGCGTGTTGCCTATGCCAACTGCTATTGCCGTGAGGATGGCTGCGGCTATATAGTCAGTAGGGTAGTTATGGCATTCGTGTACCTCACGAATGATGCGTTGGATTTTGTTTGGGAATATGCTGACGGGGAATGCCGTACCAGACAATCTTGTGCTTAAATCAATCGCTTCATCAATGATAGATACCGGATTAATAGAATACGTATCCATAGCTACATCTCTTAAAGTTTCACGGATGATTTGGGTTTATGACGGACACCGTCTTGCATATTGGCAAGCATCTCTTCGTATGTTTGCTCGGAAGTTTTTCTTCGACCATTCTCAATCCATGTCAGAAGTTCGTCTTCGTAGAAATAGAGTTTCTTGCCTTTCTTATAGGCAGGAAGCTGCCCTTTGCGTACCAATGTATAAATGGTAGGCTTGGCTTTTCGGATGATACGGCAAGCATCCTCAATTTCAACCAACACGTGTTTGTCTGATGCTGGTGGCTGGAGTTCTGCTACCATCTTTTTCAACTCGATGACCTGTTCGGTCAGATAACCTACCGCTTCGGGCAGCTTATCAAATGTTACTGTTTCTTTTTGCATACGCCAATCGTTTTTAATTGTTCGATGGCAAAGGAAACAGGTGTTTCAATGGTAAAATCATTCACCAAAATATAACTGATGAATAACTTTTTGATGGTGATTAGTCGTGATTACAAGGAATTTAAGTACCTTTGTACAGAACATTTTTTGGAGGAGTATGATATATGCAACAGAAGTAATTGTAAAAAAGATTCAGAAGTTTACGGTAGAAATAAAAGATAAGGAGTACGATAGGGAAAGTGTTTTTATTGAACATTATCAATATGAAGAATTGTATGAACAAAAAGATCATGATTATATAATGCTTCAAGTTCAAAATTCAGATATTAATTTGACATTAAAGGCTACTAGCTTTGGTTGTATTGAAGGGATTCTTAGATGTTCATATCCATCAGTTTTAGATGATAAAAGAACTGATTATTCTATTCTGTATAAAAAATACAACGTGAATGCTGTCATATGCTGCTTTGATGGATATACAGGTTTACATTCAAAAGAAGAGTGTATCTCAATAAAAGAACAACTAGAGAAGATAAGGAAAGATAGTACATTAAAACCATATTGGGACTATTCCCCTAAGGAAGTTCCTATTTTGGAAAAATTCAGAGAAGAAATTTATGCGTTTTTAACCGATGGTAGAGAATAGAATAAAGATGAGTCGCCCATATATACCAATGTTTGATGAACGAGAGTTTGTTCTTGTTTGTCGTAAAAGTGACTATGAAAATAATAATATAGGTGATGGCGTGTTTCTCGTATTCAGAGAGGAGTGGGAAGATACCGATGACAATTCTATTAAAACATTTGATTTACTTTTGACATCAGTTGAAAATGAAACAGTAAAGTTTTTTCCTGCTCCGAATAACGCAGTGGTTATAGTACAAGAACTTCCATACTCACGAAAGATTGATTATATGGAAGTGCCAAGATAAATTTAAGACTTTATGTTATTTTTCTATCCAATTTAATCTTGCACTCTGATTCTGTGTGCGACATCTTGCGTTCAATGGTAGATATTTCCGAATCACGGAGAGTATGAGCAAATACCCTCTTTATAAAGGTAGCAGTCTGTAGGCGTGGCTTGCCAAATGCCTTACCTATATTCCAACCAAAGTGCATGATGTCAATGGTTTTTAATTGGGCATCAACCTTTATCTGCTCGACTTTGGGCATAGTATCTGACAAGTAATATTCTGTAATATATCCACATAGACGATTGAGATCAGTTTCGCTAAGGTAGAGAACCAAGTTTTGTTTCGTATATGCGAGAACTTTATCTAATTTTTCTTGCGATGCTCGTTCTTTTTTTGCCATAGCATTGGCACGGAATATTTCGTATTCTGTTGGCTGATTGGATTCTTCGATGGATATATTGTTGATGGTAGAAGGTGTGGCTTCTTCCTTTGGAAGTTCTGCCACTTCTTCGTTGAGTTTGGAACACGATGAAATAGAAACTTCTTCTGTTGTGTCAGATGTCGTTTCTATTTCAATTTTTGGTTCTGAAATGCAGGATTCCGAAATAATAGAACTTTCGACAAGTTCAGTGTGTGCAATTGGAGTTTCAACTACCACAACCTTATTGCGGTAGCACTCAAATCTCATAAAACACTTTTCTATTGTTGGCGAAAGAATTTGACTGAATACCATTTGCAGATTGAGATAGATAGCTCCCATGATAATGGAGCATACCACTAAAATGAGGTAGCTGCTGAACTCATCCCAACCATAGTGTAGCACGGTCTGGCGGGCTAAAACACCAATGATTGCGATTGTACCAAAAACAATCAGATGCAATGTTATATGTTCTATCTTTTTCTGCTCCATAGTGGTATGTATTAATCGTTTGTGTGCAAATATATAGGATTAATTTTTGAAAAAATCCATAGTTTTGCCTGTTAATGGGCTTTTGACGATATATTTCATCACTTTTCACCACGTTACACTCTTAATAATAAGCGCATTGCAAATTTCTTGTTTTTGGATGAAAATAGTTGGGTAAATAGGCTTGTGTATCTTAAAAACAAAAATTATCTGCATCATTTAATGTAAACAATGCAGATAATCAATAGGTATAGAGATATTGCTTATTAGCAATACAATGTATGGTTTGTATCCTTGTTGAAATATAACAAGAGGTTGTAATCTTGTTTACGAGCGACTTTGTTTATTAGCCATTTCCTAAATGCTGCGGAATGCCCGGTGTCTATCTGATAGGATAGGGCTATAACCATATCGAGATTATACACATCGGCATTGTTCCCATTCTCCAATTTGATGTACTTACAAACTTCGTGGCTCCTCAAAACATTAGCTTTCAGGATTCTCTTAATTGCTGCATGGATAGTCCAAGCAGTTGTATAAAACAAGTCTGCAAGCTCCCAAGCGGTCATCCATATTTCACCATCGGAAATATGGATGCTTTGTTCGTTGTTTGTTATGATTCCTCGTTTCATAGTTATATCTATTTGAGTGATATTTATTGGCTGTTTCTCGTTTCTTGGAATTGACCAAATCGGCATAAATCTGAGTTGTGGACACATTCTTATGCGTTAGCATCTTTGATACCGTGTAAATATCTGTACCTAAGGATATTTGTATGACGGCGTAGCTGTGCCTGAAGCAATGGAAGCTTATCGGTTTCGTTATTCCTGCTTTTTTGAGCCAGCTTTTCAGCGGATAATTAATCATGCTCCGTTTCAAATCCTTGAATACTTTGCCTGTTCCGGGTGTTCCGCATAGTTCGTAGGCTTCGTAACTGATGGGGAGTGTCGCTTCCGTTTGTGTTTTCTGTGTCCTGATGCGCAAGCAATAACCTTGGTCGGGAGCGATAGTGAAATCTTCCCATTGCAGATTGAGAATGTCACTGATACGTAAGCCTGTCAGACAAGCGAATAGAGAAGCAGCTTTCAGAACAGGAATGTCGCAAGGTGTGGCAGCGAGTTGCTTCACTTCGTCCAGCGTCAGATACTCTTTCTTCACATCTTGTGGCTCTATTTTATCAAGATAGTCATTGATGTTTTCTCGAAACCATTTGTCTCGATAGGCAATCTTTAACAATCCTCTGAATGTAGAGTAGTAGCCGGATGCCGAATTGAGGGAAATGTGGCGGTTGCTGTGTTTAAGCTGCTTGGCGTTCAGCAAGTACTCACGGAACTTCTTGCATAAATCCACATTCACATCGCCAAAGGTACATTGTCCCTTGACGAAGTTGTAGAAATGCTGATAGACAAACTGCCATTTCTGGTCTTTATTCCGGCACATTTTTTTGAAGTAGGCGAGGAAGTCGGCTTTCTGTTTGGTCTTATCCAAGAAGCCAAACTCTTCATTGATGAGCGATTGTACCCGGATGCAGCGGATAGCCTCTGCCTTGTTCAACATATCGTTGTTGAACTCCCGTTCCATTTCGTTCTTCGGATGGGCATAGATGTAGATGCCGAGGTATTCCCTGCGGCTCATCTGCATCGTTTCGGGGTTACGGACTGCCGGATAATAATCCAGATACAAGGAGATGCGATTATTCCGAATCGCTCTCTGACGAACTGTTACTTTTGTACATGTGTGTGACATACTGTTTGATATTTAGAATTTTACATTTGTTTGGTGCAAAGGAATAAGGTGATTCAATGGTGGGTATATTCACCAAGAAATAACTTATTCAATCTTTGGGGCTGCAAGCAACTTATCTAATTCGGGCTTGGAGATAAACGTGTATTTGCCTTTCTTGACCTTGGGGATATTATGGTACTTCGCATAGTGATAGAGTTGGTCACGAGTGAGGTTGAACTTCTCCATCGCTTCGGCTACCGTATAATATTGCGGTTCTTCTGCATCGAACTTTCTGTTGACATTATTGGCATATATGGAATCAGCAGCCACACATCTTACCCTTACATTCATCAGCTTCTGCTGCATACGGATACAGTCCTTCAAGCGTATACCCTCATTGAATGCCTTGAACGAGAGGTGTT
>ERZ857757.276-NODE-276-length-58153-cov-6.280027_pt1 | contig 58153 bp, 42 predicted proteins | sample MGYA00519764_ERZ857757 | MGnify/ENA primary metagenome ERZ857757 (study PRJEB31778, sample SAMEA3449359) | human gut metagenome | biome: human gut; feature: human-associated habitat; material: faeces | place: United Kingdom | collected 2010/2012 ...
ATTATCAAATCGATAAGCTGACCGTCATGGAGCTGGAAATGCTCGGCATCAAGGTTGAACCCAAAGCACTGCTTCAATATTCCGCATACAGCACGCAGGAGGAAGATCAGAGCTTTGGGCTCTTTTATTAAACAAAACTATCGCAATCTGCAGAAAGGTAACCTATGAAACAACGAAAAATCATTTACGAAAACGCACAGCTCCCGGATGACTACTCGCCCGACAGATATGAATTCCGCACGCCCGCCGGAGCGGAATTTGATCCGCAATGGGCGGTCTGTCACAGAAACGGCGTTGAATTTTACCGCACGGACAGTGGTATTTCCAAAAGCCGTGTACAGGAATCATACGGGCGGAAATACCGTGTCAACTCAATCTTCCCGCACGCTGCCGGGCGTGACCTTGATGACAATATCCGTCACCTGCTCGGGCGTGAAATTGATAATGTTTCCTGAACTCTTCCGGAAAACGCTGGACTTTGAACCCGATTGGGAGTATGATTGCCTTGGGAAAATACTCTTCCCAAGCACTCTCAATCGGTTTGACTGCACAAGGAGGTAAAATATGATGAAGTCAAACCAAAACGAAAAGAAAATCACAGCGCTGTACTGCCGTCTCTCTCAGGAAGATGAAAACAAAGGTGACAGCGACAGCATCATCAATCAGAAATCCATTCTGACCAAATACGCAAAGGATAACGGCTTTGAAAACATCGAAGTTTTTGTGGATGACGGCTATTCCGGTGTCAGCTTTAACCGCCCGGATTTTCAGCGGCTTCTGGAATTGATGGAGAAAGGTAAGGTCTCTACTCTGATTACCAAAGACCTCTCCCGTCTCGGACGCAATTATATTGAGGTCGGCAATTATACCGAGATCCTTTTTCCGCGGTGGAATGTCCGCTATATCGCTGTTAATGACAATTACGATTCGCTTTACAGCGAAAGCAATGAGTACGCCCCTCTCAAAAATCTGTTCAACGAATGGTTTGCCCGTGACACAAGCAAAAAAATCCGGGCGGCGATCAAGGCAAAAGCCGAGCGCGGCGAACGGGTCGGCACGGTAATTCCATACGGGTACGCACGCGATCCGGAGATCAAGGGACACCTGCTCATCAATCCGGAAACCGCGCCGGTCGTAAAAATGATCTTCTCTCTATGCGCAGAGGGAAAAGGGCCGCGGGTCATTGCAAACGCCCTGCGGAAAAAGAAAATCCCAAAGCCAGCCATGTATCGGTTTATGACCGAAGGCATATACGGAGCCGTGACCGATACGGAAGACATGTACGGCTGGAACGACCGCACGGTTGCGGGGATTCTCGATAACGAAATCTACCTCGGGCATACCGTCAATTGTCGCACAATGGTCGTATCCTATAAAGACAAGCGCGTCATTGATCGACCGGAGAGTGAGCAATACCGATTTGAAAACACACATGAAGCCATTGTTGATCAGACAACATGGGACATCGTCCGGCAGGTACGGCAAGGAAAGCGCAGGCGCAACTCGATGGGCGAAGTCAACAAATACAGCGGACTTCTGTATTGTGCCGACTGCGGATCCAAGCTGTATTTTGTCCGCGGAAGAACGATGAAACCGGATGCGTTCAATTTCATCTGCTCCCGCTACCGTAAACACATGGGCGAGAAACAATGCACCCCGCACAGTATTCGGGAGATCACGCTTGACGAGATTATTCTGGAGGAAATCCGCAGAGTAACCTCGGAAGCACGGAAGCACACGGCAGAATTTGTTCGTTTCATCAGTCAAAAAAGCTCCTCCGAAAACCGGAAGGAGCTGAATACAAAATTATCCGAATAAGGTAAGCTGATAAAGAGAAACGAAGAGCTGAACCTGCTGTTCAAACGACTGTATGAGGACAATGTACTCGGCAAGGTCACAAATGAGCAGTTCCGGATGCTGTCAGATGGCTATAACGCCGAACAGAAAACGACAGCCAAACGGTTGGAACAACTCAAAGTCGAAATTGAACAGCTTAAATCCACAGCAGTCAATGTGGAAAGGTTCGTGTCGCTCGCACGCAAGTATACGGATATACGGGAGCTGACACCCGAAATTCTTCGGACATTCATCAGCAAAATCGTGATTCACGAGCGCCCGTCACGAAAGAAAAGCGAGGGCGAGCAACGGATCGACATTTACTTCACGCACATCGGCTCCATGCCGGACAGTGAATCGGAAAGAGCCGATCATTGCCGGAACAAAGCCATATCCGCAAAAACAGCGGAATTTCCGGATGCACAGCAGAAACCGATTTCAACGATCCGGTTATAACATGGTCTGAAATTCAAACGGATCTGAGCAAGTTATTCAGACTCACAGAGCCTTTCGCAAAACGAAAAGGACGAACAGCCGAAACTGTTCGTCCTTCCCGCCCGATTGCTTCTGTTTCTCATAATTCATCCTTAGGAGAATTTGCCTTTAGGTCTGCGCTTTGTTTTGGAAATATTCTGTTTCCGCTTGCGGAATGCGGCTGTTTTAGCCGCAAAGAATATTTCGGAACGGCGTAAATGACATTTCAATTTACCGCTAACTTTGCGCACCGTTCGAGGAGCGTCCTTTTTTGAAGGAGTCCGGACCGGATTCTAAATCCTTTTCCACCGGGCCAAGTGTGCCTTTTTTCCCAATTCGTCCTCAATTTCAAGAAGACGGTTATACTTGGCCGTCCGCTCCCCTCCGGAGGGAGCGCCGCTTTTGATCTGCCCCACTCCATAGGCAACGGCCAGATCGGCAATGGTGGTATCCTCCGTTTCTCCCGAACGGTGCGAGAGCATGGCGTAATACCCGGCGCTTAAGGCTCTCCCCACCGTTTCCCCGGTTTCACTCAGTGTGCCCACCTGGTTGGGTTTGACCAACACGGCGTTGCACGCTTTTTCTTTTATGCCCGTTTCCAAACGCTTCACCTGGGTCACAAACAGATCGTCCCCCACGATCTGTACCCTGTTTCCAAGGCGTTGCGTCAGCTCTGCAAAGCCGCTCCAATCCTCTTCCCCTAAAGGGTCCTCCAAGGAGATCAAAGGGTAGCTTTGACAAAGCTCCTCAAAAAACCGACAAAGCCCACTGCTGTCAAATTCTCTGCCGCTCTTGGGCATCCGGTATTTCCCTTCTCCCACAGCCCACTCGGAAGCGGCGGCGTCCAGCGCCAGCGCCACATCCTTTCCCGGCTGATAGCCGACAGCTTCCACGGCCTCCAGTATCAGCTCCAGCGCCTGCCGTTCGTTCGAGACTTGCGGGGCAAAGCCCCCTTCGTCTCCCCGGCCGGTAAAAAACTTCTGCTCCCTCAGACGCTTTCCCAGCGCATGGTAGACCTCCGTTCCCATTTTCATTGCCTGGGCAAAGGTGGTCGCACCCACCGGCACGATCATGAATTCCTGTATATCCAACTGATTGTCGGCGTGCCTTCCTCCGTTCAGTACATTCATAAACGGCAAAGGCAGGGTGTAAGAACCGGCCCCGCCTATATACCGATATAACGGAAGTCCCAGAGAAGCCGCCGAAGCATGCGCATTGGCCAAAGAAACGGCAAGAATCGCATTGGCTCCCAGACGGCTTTTGTTTTCGGTGCCGTCCAAAAGGATCATGGAGCGGTCGATCTCCTCCTGTCCTAACGAATTCTTTCCGCAAAGCAAAGTGGACAGGTCGTTGTTCACATTCCATATGGCGTGAAATACGCCCTTTCCGCCGTATGCTTCCTCGCCGTCTCGCAATTCCAAGGCCTCCTTCTTGCCGGTGGAGGCTCCGGAAGGAACGGCGGCGATCCCACAGCTTCCGTCCTCTAAAATCACCCGGCACCGGATCGTCGGATTGCCTCTGCTGTCAAAAATATGCCGTCCCTTTACTTCCCTAATGCTTTGTTTCATCGCAGATTTCCTTTCGATTTCGTACTTCAGGAGCGTTTTCCAAAGAGAGCTTCCCGGACTTTTCCCTTTTCTGCTCAAAGTCTTACAAAAACCCCCGGAACTTCCGGACTTCAGAAAACCTCTCTCTTGGCATAGTATACCCCTCTTTTGCCTCTTCAATCTGCAATTTCAAAGCGGGCGTTGGTTTGGGCAAAAAGTGCCGGAGCCGGACGCATGACCGTCCAGACCGCATAACCGCCTAAGCCCTTCTCGGCGATCAGATCCAATTTTGCATTGAGAGAACGGGGATCTTCAAACCAGACCACATGTTCCCGCCCTTCCCCGTCGGTATAGTAAAAATAGGGCGCCTGAGCCTCTTCGTCAAAAAGAATTTCCGCATTTTTTTCCGCCGCCAGTTTTGTCGCTTCGCCGGGAGAAAGAGAACGGGCAGCGGTACCCATTTGATAGGGCAAGGTCCAGTCATAGCCATAGTTGGGAATGCCTAAGAGAATCTTTTCTCTCGGGATTTCACTCAAAGCATAATCTACCACCTCTCTCACCCTGTTCAAAGGTGCCACCGCCATGGGCGGTCCGTAGGTATACCCCCACTCATAGGTCATCAGCAACACTCCGTTAGCCGCCTTTCCAAGAGCTTGGTAGTCGTGGGCTTCGTAAAGGAGTCCCGGCTGACCGGCGTAGGTCTTGGGTGCCAGCGCTACCGTGACGCTGTACCCCTCTTCATTCAGCCGCTCGGTGACTCGGCGGACAAAGTCTGCATAAGCCTCCCTGTCCTCCGGCGCTACATATTCAAAATCGATGTCCAGTCCGCCGTAGCCCTTTTCTCTCAGAGTCGCCAGCAATTCTTCAATCAGCCGCTCCTGCGCCTGAGGATTCCGAAACAGTGCGCCGGACAGCCGGTTGTTGAACCTTCCGTCCGCTCCCAGGGTGGATAGGAGCAAAATCGGCGTTGTGCCTCTTTCTTGGGCAAGGGCGACTGCCTGTCTGTCATCGGTCTCCGGCGGGATAAGTCCTCCCTCCTCGTTGAAACCGTAGGTAAACACCGTGAATTCCGAAAGGTACGGCAGAGCAGACTCCAGAACCTCCGGAGAAACAAAGGGATAGGCATAGCCCACCGTTTCCAATTCTCCTTCTTTGGGCGTTGCAAAGGAAAGAACCAGGGTTCGTCCGGCATACAGTTCCCCGTCTGAGACCAAATCCGGATTATTGCGTAAAAGCGCCCGCTCGCTCTGTCCCACTTCAGCCGCCAGAGCCGACAAATTCGTATCCGCCGGCAGAGTATAGGTCTCTTCGGGCAGTAAAATCAGCAGATTCTGACCGACTGCCAGTTTGTCCTCCGCCGTTAGCCCGTTATAAAGCAAAAGGTCCTCCACGCTGATCTTATATAAAGATGCAATCGAAAAAACCGTCTCTCCCGGTTGAACCGTATGTATGGCCATAAAAAATCTCCTTTTCGCTTTTTCAACAGTATATGAAAATAAAAATAATCCGGTGTCTTGAAAAAGAGACCGAAATATGCTACAATGAAAAAAACGACAGGGGGCAGAACATGAGCGAACAAAACAAGCACACGCAAAGGCCGGTTCCAAAGAATACTGCTCCCCGAAAATCCGCCTCTGAAAAATCTGCCCCCCGAAAGTCTCCTGATCTTCGGCAGAGCGAAAAAGTTCTTCTTTTGTTGGACCAAATAAGTACGGACTTTCTCCTTGAAGAATCGGAATTCATTCGCTTTCTCCTCGACCTTTTCTCCGGAATTCCGATCCTGTGTATGTATTTTTTCAGAATGCTCCGGAAAAAGCTCCGGAAAAGACGCCGTTTGCGTGCGGAACGCCGACAGCTTTCCAAGGAAGAGAAAAAGGCCCGGAAAACTCAGGAAAAACAACTGAAAGCCGAAAAAAGATACATTATGACCGAAAAACGGGAAAAAGCGCTGAAGGAAAGACGGCGGTTTTTTAAGGCGATGCCTTTGCTCCTGCTTTGTTCCCTTTTCCTTTTGGAGCTTGCCTATTTGGCTATGGAAGGCGGCGATTATCTCTACCAATATTCTTCCTCCGCTCCTTCCGATCTTCAGATGATTCTGGTGACCGGCAAAAATAAAAGCACTGTGCAGATTCCCGCTTCTCTTGCCTGGAGCGAGGAAACCGACCTGCCCTATTTTGACATGACGGCCGTGGCGAACAGTACAGAGCTGCAGACCTTCGGAGACGAAAAAAATGTGCGATATACCAACGATACCGGTCAGACCGCTTTCTTTGAGGACGGAAAAACCGTGGGGGTGCTCAACGGTGAATATGTGGCAATAAGCTCTGCCGCACGGTTTTATAACGGCAGAGTGTACCTTCCTCTGGAATTTCTTACCCTGTACACTTCCGGTCTGAATATCGGATATTCCCCTGAAAAATCCACCCTGACGATCGGTAAAACCCAGGATTCTGAACAATCCACCAAGGATCATCCGGTGTACAACGGGCTTTCCATCACAAAATTCTGCCTTAAAGGAACGGCACATCCAACGGTGGAGGATTGAAAAGAAAGGATTTATAATGAACAAAACACAAAAAAAACAGTTATCGCTTCTTTTGGCAGGTGTGGTGCTCTCCCTTGGCCTCTGCTCCTGCGGGGATACCTCCGGAACTAAGGACCTCCCTTCCTCCGGCACCTCCAACGGCTCTTCCTCGGTTGTGCCCACGCCCTCTTTTGAAACCCCTTCCCTTTCTGACCAAACGCCTCCTGTTTCCCCGGCCTCTTCAGAGACGCCCTCCGCCTCCTCGGTCTTCACGGATACGCCCACCCCTGAAAATCCTTTGGAATACAAGCACTATTCCTATGAATTCCGGACAGACCTTTCGGAGTACGAACAGTATATGGACCCCCAGGGTTCCGAATACCTGCTCTTAGTCAATGCAGACCATCCTCTTTCCCGGGATTTTGTTCCCGGGGATCTTGTGGATGTAGTCAACACCAGAAGCGACCGGTCAGAACCGTTTCAGCTCCGCAAGATTGCCGAAAAAGCATTGGAGGCTCTTTTCATAGAAGCGGAGGAATGCGGAATACTCTACACCCAACGGGTCTACAGCGACGACGGAAAGTACTATTATGAAAACAAGCTGGGGGTCACCAGCGGCTACCGCTCCTACAACACCCAGGAATGGCTGTTCAACTATTATGTGGAGCAGCGCATGAAGGAGCATCCCGACTGGACCGAAGAGGAGGCCATCGCCTATGTGAAGCTCTCCTCCTGCCCTCCGGGAACCAGCGAGCACCAGACAGGCCTTTGTGTGGATATGCACAACTGGCCCTCCGCCGACCGGGATAAGGCAAAGGACTTTGCTGCCTCGGAAGCCGGGAAATGGTTGCAGGAAAACTGCTACAAATTCGGATTTGTTCTGCGTTTTCCGGAGGATAAGACCGACATCACCGGCATTCTCTATGAATCCTGGCACTTCCGCTATGTGGGCAGATACCACGCCACCAGAATGAAGGAATTGGGAATGTGCCTGGAAGAATATGTGGAATACTTGATGCCATACGGCTATGATGTCAATCAGGGGCGGGGATAACGGTCTTTCCGTCATGGTGATTTCTGACAGTTTGCATAAATTGTTCAGCCAATATTTGTAAAAAGTCACAATTGCCAAACCTTCTTGTTTATGCTATAATACCTCTTGCGATGGCCCGTTGGTCAAGAGGCTAAGACATCGCCCTCTCACGGCGAAAACATGGGTTCGATTCCCGTACGGGTCACCAAACAAAAGCAGGCGCAACTTCGTTGCGCCTGCTTTTGTTTGGTCATTTTTCACGAATCGGGTCCCTCCTTTTTCGCTTGCGAAAAAGGAATGTCTGCGGCCAGACCAATAAACATTTCGCTCAAAGTATACCCGCAGATCGGGTTCAGCTTCCCGTACGGGTCACCAACAAAGATAAATCCGGACTGTTTCGTAAATCAAAATCGGTTCGGATTTGTTTTTTTCTATAATTACTCGAGTCAGAGTAAAATTCATCGTCGAGAGTATTGTGGCTACTCTCGGCGATGTACTTACTTGCTTATCTTATATCCTTCTGCCGTATATAAAACGGTCGCTTCATTTGAATCGAACATTTTTTCAATCTGTCGCAGGTGCGATACCAATACCCAACGGATATTGAGTGCAGAAAAGTGTTTTAACAGATAGTACAGTCCTTCTGCGCCCTCGGCATAGGCAGTGCTTTGGAAGGTTTCGTTAAGGAAAACAAGCGCACCTTTCTTTAGGTTATTGACCATTGCGGAAAGCTCGCGAACCTCCTGCTCAAATCGACCTGCATAGTTGCCTTCATAGGATTCCTTTTCTGCCTCTGAAAACTGCGTTGCAATTTGCGAAAACAGTGCGATTTCCGCATACTCGCACGGAATAGGTAAACCTGCTTGAGCAAGTATCTGCATTGTTCCAACCGAGCGCAAATATACCGTCTTACCGCTTCCGTTATTTCCAAAGACCAAAAGTCCGCTGGAAGTTTCCATTACAAAATCATTAGAAACAACCTCCGAAGTATTCGGTTTTGATGTCAGCAAATAAAGATCGTACAAATTCTTAACCTTGATCCTCCGATCATCCGAAAATACAGGATAGCAGATAGGCACTTTCTTTTCTGACAAAGCCTTTATATACTTGAGTACCACGCAATAAAAGTCAAGCTCTTGACCGATTGAACCAAATTTTGCGAATATTTGCTCCGATATGCAACCGAATAATCCCGAAAGGTCGGAAAAAGCAGAAACCGAAAGGCTTTCATACAATCCGTCTTCTGCAGAGCTTAAGCGTATGCAGGGGTAAGTTATTTCAGCTGCTTTCTTGAAAAGCGAAAAGCCTTTCCTTTTCAGCTCCGGATCAGTCATGTGAATGTAACGGTGATCGATCATCGCATATTCTTCGATGCGCCCCTCACTGTTCAGCGTAAACTTAAAATCCCAAAATCCACTTTCATCGAAATTTTCATATTTGGAACAAAAAGTTATTAGCTTTGAAAATTCGGGGCTTTCATACATTTTCTTGCAAGCATTATACAGATTCAGCAAGCCACTTGACTTCAAATCGTGTTTTACCAATAACTCACCGTATGCCTTGACGAAAAGCAAAGCCCGTTTGAGGGAAAGAGCCTGCGCCTGCAGGATGTTTTTTGACGCTACAGATGATGCCGTTCCGGTTGTGTTCAGCCGATATTCGTCCTTACCTATGGTCTTTTGAGATATTCGTAATTCCTCAAAACGCGCAGACAAAGACGCTAACTGCTCAAGCAATGTGGGATTCTTCTCAAAATCCTTGATAACATCTTGGCGATAGATGATTTCTTCTCGATCATTCGTGAGAGCTGCCAATACGGACAAAAAGCGTTTGCATTTCTTGACATCTGGGCAAATATAAGAAAAAGAACGGTCAAGAGAAAGGTGGTACATGATCTTTTCGGTAATTGGCTCTGCGTGAGAATCAGATTGTTCCAAGAACAAAATACTAATTGCCATGTCTGCCCCTCCTCGCCTCAAGAGAAGCCTTATCGATCCCGTACTTTTTGAGGATATCGGCAGCATAAGACGAAGCGCTTCCTTTTGATTTTACAATACGGAAGGTACGCTTGTTTTCGTCTGCGGGATCTACCTCTGCCGAAAGAACAGAATAATCAAGGGACATTACCTCATGAAAGTGGGTAACATACAGACCGAAATAGTGGTTCTCTCCGATTTGGGCAGCGGCATCCGTCAGCAATTCAAATCCGTGCTTGTTATCGGTGCCGCTGAAGGTTTCATTGAAAAGCAGAAAGGCTGCCTTGCCTTGGGCTGATTTCAGCATTTCCTCGGTGCGTGTGCGCTCCTCATCGAGCCTGCCGGTGTTGTCAAATCGCTCATCCTTCGGAAAATGAGACAGAATGATATCGAACGGATAAATTTCCGCATTCCTTGCGAATACGGGACAGCCTGCAAGAAACAGTATCAAATTGATACCGACAGTGCGAAGATAGGTAGTCTTTCCACCGCCGTTTGCGCCAAGCAAAAAGCAGAATGCTTCATTTTCGGTAAAATCAGCATCGTTTGGCACGATATGGTTACAATTCTTGGCTAAAAGCGAAATGTCGTATAACTCTTTTGCCATATAGATAGGCTCTTTTGAAATCTTGGCAATGCAATGCGGCACGCCGATATTCTTCACCTTTTGTATTAAGCCGTGTATCTCCAAAAAGAATTTGATCTCCGGAATGTACTCCGTAGGTTCATAAAAATCCACGCTTGCAAATTTAGAAATCTCGCTCTCGATCTGCGCAACCTCAGCGGCATAAAGTCGGCATATCGCATCCGACAGTGAAAGATTGATTTTCGTGTTTTGTGCTTTCTTTTTGGGAACGGTGAAGCCAAGACTTTCTGCAAGCAAGGCGATAGTATCCGCTTCGCTTACCGCATCGTAGTTCGGTGTGAGCCAAATTTTGTCGGCAAAGGATAGCAGACCGATGTGCAAATGTTCAAGCAAGGCATTTATCTTTTGTACCGATTTTTTTATCTCCACATAACATCTTTGCTTTTCATCAGACGAAAAGTATTTCGCAACATCGGCAAACAAATCTCCGAAATTATGCATTGAAGCAAGGCACTGGCAGGAATTCGCATATAGCGAAAGCACCTCTGCATATCGATGATATTTGTCAAGTGCAATTTTCGCATCCTTCAGTAAGTGCAACGCTTTCTCGGTCGCAAATAAGGTGGAGAGCAGAATTTCGATCTGCACAAGATTTTCTTCCTTATCGATCATAGAGAACAGTTCGTTACGATGTACAATTTCGCTTTGTCCGCACGGCTTTTGTAATACAGAAACCGCTTGTTCGCTTAATATTTTATCGAGTTGAAGGTCTGAAAATAAGTCTCTTGGCAATAAAACTGTTGCATCATTATTCAATAGCTTGGGCGCAGCTTTCATAACGCACTCTCCAAATCTCCTAAAAGTCGAGGCAATGAATCGATCTCCATACCGTTCACTATGTCACCCGCACCCACGATAACCTCGCTACCGTGTTGCGGCCGACGGCGAAATTCCATCGAAACGGGATTGATCAAAAGAACAGGTCTTGGGGTTTTGATCTCCCACTCATCCTTATATTTGTATCGGAAATCATAGGCGGGCATCGGCTTGGGTTTGCCGTTGATTGGAAAATGAATGACTCCACCATAAGGTGTCATGGCAATAAAACTACGGATGAAATATTCTCCGTTTTCTTTCAAGACCAATATTGACAATCGTCTCGGCATACCAAACAGCTTTATTGCATACACCTCATTTGCTGTTTCTATGTAAATGTCGCATTTTTTTGAATGCTTACTGCCAAGGAACCAAACCGGGTGTGTTACATATAATTTATATCCTTTGTTATGGCACACCTTTTTTATTTTTCCCATACAAATCAACCGTTTGAAAAAGCAACGGATATACGGAAACAAAACAATCAAAGCGACAACGCCCGTCGATACATACCAAAAATCCACTTACATATCCTTCTTTCGATAGACAATATAGATTAACGGCGTTTTTCCAACCACAACGGGATACGGCATAAGATTTTGATTGACTATGGCCAGAAGCTGTGCTTTCACATACGCTCCCATTGCGCCTGCGTGAATAAAATATTGCGCTTCATCCACATGCTTGGGCACTCGGTTCTTGGTCTTTAACCATAGCCTCCTAAGATCGTCGGAGAGCAGATCGTAAAGTTCCTCCTTGATTACTTTGCACACAGGATTCCAATGCTTTGTAACTTCCGTAAAGGGCAATGCAGGAATATCGAGTCGGATCTCTCCATCGTCACTGCGTTTCAGGATACAAAGCTTTTCAAATTCGGGAATCAGCTCGTACAAAAGCTCGTTGTCGGTCTTTACATCGCAAGGAAGGAGGGAGGCGTAAAAGCGCAAGATGCTTTGTAACGAGCATCTGTACTTGAATTGATTGTACGCCCAATGCGCATCTCCGAAAAGTGATTGACAGTCAAACATCTGGCAATCGTATTTACCGTCACTGCTTTTACTGTACCCAACACATACGGGACCCGAGCCATCGTATGGATTATCCCGCTTCTGTCCGTGCTCGTAAATGGTCAAGGTCGCGAGCCATCTTCCTGCGTTCGGACGCTCAGGCGGTTGTTTGGGAATGTTTTCGTTGTCGGGACGGCTCTTGCTCATGACCTCGTTCAACATCTGATTCATGATGAAGAGGAGCATTGTCGCCTTTTGCTTATCGGACATTTCGGCAAAATCGTCACGCTCTGTAAGCGGCTCAAGATGCTTCCAAACAATATCCCACACGCAAGGTGCATATTTCTCTGCAAGCTTTTCCTGGGCAGGGATGTCACCGAATGCATCCTCATATCTCTGCACAAAACAACGAGTGTAAACAAGTCCGCCTACCGTCTTACCCATCATCTCTCCTTTAATCAAGACTTCAATAATAGGCTCAATATATGCGCTCGGCATACCCATCGTATCGGCAATACCTCGCACCGATACGGGGGTTCCATAAGCAAGATTCAGAATATTGGCTTCAATATCCGAGCGCATAAGTGAGAACGGTTCTCCGCAAAGACCGCCGTTGCCCCATATTCCAATGGATGCTGTCTTCGGTTCATAACTGATCTGCGAATATTTTTCCATATTTTCAAGTCCCTCTTTGATCTGCTTGCGTGCCGACGAAAGGCGCGATAATACCGTTCCGTGCGGAATACCGAGTTCCCTTGCGATCTGCTCTACCGTTTGGCCATGAACATAATAGCGCACCGTAACTTCACGGTAAATGCGGATCAAACGCCCAATCTCTCGACGCACCGACTCGTATTCTTGGGTTTGGCACTCTACCTCTTCTTTTTCTGCAAACTCGTCGCAGGTTTCGCTGATAGCGCCGTCCGTGAATTCCACTAACTCTTCCTTGTATTTTTCGCGTAGCCAAGAATTGTATTTGTTTTTGAGAACTGCAGACAAAAAGCCCTTAGGATGATCCACCGTATCCCCTTTGCTGACTTTTACGATCAGCACGGTAAGCGTGTCTTGCACCAATGTGTCAATATCCGGGCAGTCGTTATAATGCTTTTCGGCGAGCTCATAGAGATATTCCAAGTATTCACCGCACCGCTTTTCAAAATCTTTGCTAAATCCGATCATAGAGGTTTCTCCTTTCTGCCGCTATTGGCTGTTTTCATCCTATTAGTTGCAGAAATCTGTATTTGATTCACTGTTTCAATAAAATTGTATCATAAATTTGTGAATTGGTCAATGACGAAATAACCGGAATGTTATTTTTCAACGGCAATTATATTTACGCAGACTTCCTTTGCTCCATTTCAGATTTCAAAACCGAATTATTCTTCCATTCCTCAAATTCTTTCTTGCCCGTCTCCGATAAAATTGAATGTTGACAAACAGTTCGGACATTCAATCGTGCGCTTCATCAAAACAGCCATAGTCGAAAACGACTATGGCTGTTTTAAAGATCTGCAGGCCGCCAGAAAAGGCATGGTGTTTCTCCTCTTCATGCCGCGAAAACACTTTGGAAAAAGAAACCTAAGAGGTTCCCAGCTTGAGAGGAACGGAAGGGAACGCTATTTCAGGGCAGAAAGCGCCCCCGAAAAGGGAGGCTTTTGAACGCTTCAAAGCCTTCACAAAACCGTTTCAGGGCAAGTCTCAGGCCAGTTTCAAGAAAGTTTCAGCAATTTTGAGGCATTCTTGTAAAGGATCTGTGCCTTTTCCTCTTCGGTCAGAGGAAACGATTCCAACAGATCTATATACCTTCTCTGATCCTGCCAGGGCGAATCGCTGGCAAAAAGAATTTTGTCTGCGCCGTGACTGCGGATCATGGTCAGAAGCTGTGTTTGTTCAATGGTTTCCAGCATAAAAGCCAGATCCAGATACACCGGCAGGCCCACCAGATATTTTTCCACCAGATCATATTGCCCAAGTCCGCCCATGTGGGCCAGATTGATAAAGGGCTCTTCCTTTGAAAAATCGCCGCCCTTCTGCCAACCGAACAGCTCGGCAAGCACTGCGGCGGATTTGTCCGGCGGGCAGTGAATACAGTCCGGATAGGCCGGGTCCTTGCCGCAATGGATGGTGACGGCCAGACCTCTTTTCCGACAGCCCAAAAGAATTTTCTTATATCCCGGATGATCGATCATGGCTCCCTGATAGTCGGGGTGCAGTTTCACACCCCGCAAGCCGGCCTCTTGGATTCTGTCCAGTTTTTCTTCAATATCGGTACATTCCGGATGGATTCCGCCGTAAGAACAGAAGCCGGGGGTGTTGTTTACTTCCACGGCGAAGCTCAGTATACTTTCAAACTGAGACGGCTTGGTCATCACCGGCAATACCACCGAAAGGTCCACGCACGAACGGGTCATTGCTTCCTTCAGGCCCTTCAGGGTTCCGTCACTGTATACCGGATGGTTTTCCACGCTTTGAAGGAGCGCCACTGTCCGGGCCGCAATCTTATCCGGATACACATGGGTATGTACATCAATCACCATAAATTGTCTTCCTTGTTGTTTTTCTTTCATTCTACATCTTTTTGTTCGGTCTTGCAAGAGGAAAACCTTCCTTTTTTCAACATTTTCCCGATCCAAAATCGGAAATGTATATTGACTTTCAGAAAAGAGTATGTTAAACTGACCTCGAAAAGCCGTGTCGATGGCTTCTTGTACGGTCTTTGGTTTTCCGGTTCGTAAGATGAGATCCGATTCTAAAACACAACATAAGAAAGGAATGTTTCTATGAAATCCACCGGTAGAATTTTCAGTCTTTTGCTGGTTCTTTGTTCGGTTTTGTCCCTGTTTTCTTCCTGCGGAGCCGAAACCACCTCTTCTGCGACAGGAATTCCGGAAACAACTTCGACCTCCGGCTCTTCCTTTTCTGTACCGGCTTCCGGCTCATCCGTTTCAGAAACCACAAAGGAGGAAACGGATTTGAAAGTAAATTTTCAATACACCGATGAAGGATACACCGATCATGCCGCTCTTTCCCGCAAAGCCGCCGCAGACGGTATGGTTCTTTTAGAAAATAAAAATCAGGCTCTGCCTCTGAAAAAAGAGGACACTGTGGCTCTGTTCGGCAAGGGGCAGATCCATTTCTACAAGGGCGGTACCGGCTCCGGAGATGTGAACGCCCTTTACACCGTGCATCCCCTGGAAGGTCTGCGCAACAAGGTCAAAGAAGGAAAAGTGGGGCTTTACGAAGAGCTTGCCCAAAAATATGAAGCGAACACCTCCTTTAAGCCGGATGAATCCACCGTGAAAAAGGCTGCGGAAACTGCCAACACCGCCATTCTGGTCATTTCCAGAAACACCGGGGAAATGTACGACCGGAAGAACAATCCGGGCGATTTCCGCCTTTCCAAGGAAGAGGAAACACTGTTAAAACAGATTCTTGATGCCGGTTTTTCCAAAACTGTCGTGGTTATGAACATCCCCTCCGTCATGGATCTGTCTTTCATCAACACCTACCCGGACATCTCTTCCCTGCTCATCGCATGGCAACCGGGCATGGAAGGGGGCAACGCTCTCGCGGATGTGCTCTGCGGCGATGTAAACCCTTCGGGAAAGCTGACCGATACCATTGCCACCAGCTATAAGTATTATCCCAGCGCCGACACCTTCAATTCGATCTCTTCCTCGGAAGAATACCGGGAAGATATTTATGTGGGATATCGGTATTTTGAGACCTTTGATCCGGAATACAAAACGGTCTTGTACCCTTTCGGGTACGGACTTTCCTACACCGACTTTGAGCTCGGGACGCCGACTGTTGAGCACAACTCCACCGTTCTGCGGGTGAAAATTGAAGTGAAGAATACCGGTGCTGTTGCCGGCAAGGAAGTGGTACAGGTCTACTATTCCGCTCCGAACGGAATTTTGGGAAATCCGGCCAAGGAGCTGGCTGCCTATGCCAAAACCAAGCTTCTTGCCCCCGGTGAAAGTGAAGAACTGGAGATGAGTTTTGCCCTTTCCGATATGGCCGGCTACGACGATACCGGGAAAATTGCTTTGGCCGCCTATGTGCTGGAGCAGGGCTCCTACAACATTTATGTGGGCAACTCGATAAAGAACGCAGGGGAACGGGGCGTCTGCCACACCTACATTCAGTCCGAAAACCAAATTGCGGAACAGCTCTCCACCAAGTTGGCGCCCACCGTCTCTTTAAAGCGTCTGACCGCTTCGGGAGACTACGAAACCCTGACCCCGGCAGCAAGCGGTATGGATCTGTCCGGTGTGCAGAGGATTCTTTGCACCGACTATGCCAACGCTTCCGAAACCGTTTTCCTTTCAAGCGGAAAGTATAAAGGCACCCTTGCCGCAGGAATCTCCTCCTTTACCCAAAACAACACCCTGACCTACCTTTTGAACTGCCCGGAAGAGGGGGATTATACCTTTATGCTCTATGTGGGCACCGCCGGTTCTTCCGTGATCGAAGATTGCTTCCGGATTTCCTGCGGCTCCGAGGCGGTCACTGTCGATTATACCTGCTCCGGAAGTCTTTATAACCCGACGGCAACTGCGGCGGCCACGCTGCATCTTGCAAAAGGGCAAAACAAGGTGTTTTTGCGGAACTTGGGCATTTCCGGAAATCTGCTTTTCTCGCATTTCTATGTGGCCTGTCCCGGAAGCACTCTGACGGGGAAAGAACCGGCTCCCGAATGTGTGGAATTTGTCGGTGAAGAAAAGACCGTTGACTCCTTCAAGCAGGTATACGAGGACCCGACCCTGCTTTCCTCCTTCATCAAGGGAATGACCCTGAAGGAGCTGACCAATCTGTTCGTGGGGCATGGGGCCACAGTCCCCGGCGGAACGGGAACCATCGGCACCTCTTCCCTGCTGAACATCGCCGGAATGAACACTGCTGACGGTCCTGCCGGATTGCGCCTTTCCAAGCCTCAGACCGCCTGGCCCATCGGCACCCAGTTGGCCTGCACCTTTGACCGGAATCTGCTGTACAATGTGGGTCTGGCCATCGGAAAGGAAGCAGAGGAAAACAAGGTGGACATCTGGCTGGCTCCCGGCATGAACATCCATCGGAACCCTCTTTGCGGCAGAAACTTTGAGTATTATTCGGAAGATCCCTTTGTCACCGGCACCACGGCTACTGCCGTGATTCTGGGCGTACAGAGCCGGAATGTGGGTGTGATGATCAAGCATTTTGCCCTGAACAACCGGGAAACCAACCGGAAAAACTGCGATTCGGTTTGCTCGGAAAAAGCCATCAGAGAGATCTATCTGAAGGGCTTTGAAATGGCGGTCAAAAATGCAAATCCCTGGTCTGTCATGTCCTCTTATAACAAAATTAACGGTGTATATTCCAGCGAAAACAGGGAATTGCTCACCGACATTTTAAGAACCGAGTGGGGCTTTGAAGGCTTTGTTTCGACGGACTGGGAAAATCTGGCGGCAAAGGGCCTTGAGATTCAGGCCGGAAACGACATTTCCATGCCCGTGGGCGATGAAGCATCGTTGGTTGCGGCCTATTCTTTGGGCTTGGTGCAGAAGCAAGACCTATACACTGCCGCCGAAAGAATCCTGAGAACCGTGCTGAAAAGCACCGCCATGGAGCATTTGGTCAATCCTCCCTGCGAAATCATTCCCGCAGACGGCAGCGCTTTGCGCATCAAGGCGGTGGACTGGGTGACAAAGGCCGACCGGATCGGAAGCGAGGTCTGCGAAGACATCGACGGCGGCTACAACCCCAAATTCACCGAAACCAACGGCTTCCTCACTTATCTGGCGGAGGCAAGCGAGGATGGGACCTATTCCTTCTCCTTCCGGCTGGCTTCGCCCAATGGGCTGGGTGCCTTTGACCTGTATATTGACGGTCAGAAGGTCGGCCACTGCCAGACAACCCCAACCGGAGGATGGCAAAGCTGGAAAACCTTTGAGGACAAGATCTCAACCGCCTTGAAAAAGGGAAAGCACGAAATAAAAATTCTCTTTACCGCAGAGCAGATCAACATCAACTGGTTTGAAATCTCCAAAAAGTAACCTGCATTCTCCAAATCAGAAAAAATTCAGGTCGGTCTTCTTGGCAAGACCGACCTTTAAAAAGCACTGTTGCTTCTTCCGCATCCTTTTCCTGCCGTTTTTTCATAAATCTTCCTGGATTAAAAAGCTATAAATTACAAACACTTTTCCTTGATGGAAGTACGCTCAAACAGCGGACATCCATAAAAATACCCGGAAAAACAACGGTTTTACCGGGAGAAAGGATCTTTCATGAAAAGGATACAGATTGGCGCTTTGCTTCTGGTTCTTCTGCTCCTGCTTTGTGCCTGCGGGACAGATACCACCGATCAAAAAAACACCGTTTCTCCTGACAACACGACAACAATGCCAACTTCCCCTACACCTTCGCCTACACCCTCACCTACGCCCACATCTCCGGAAACCCTCAGTCCTTCTCCAACAAACGACCTGACCTCCCCTTTTTCTCCTACACTGTCTCCGGTTTCCCCCTTGCCTACGGAAACCCTCCCTACCATCCTGACCGATATTTCTCCGATGGAATGAGGATTCATTTCTTAAACGGACGCCCTCTCTTGTTCCCGGGCGTCCGCTTTTTATCGATCCGGCCTTCTTTTTCCGAAAAGGATATTTACAAAGCACCAAAAGTATGCTACAATTCTCCCGGTTGCGGGACCCATTCCCGTCGGCCGAAAATTCCATTAACAAGGGAAACAAGGAATCATTCTCTATGAAAAAACGCCAAGGGGATACCCTTTCCACCGGCCATGTTCTGCTTACCCAATTGACCGAACAGACCGTTTCTTCCCGGTTGGATTCAACCAAAAAGCCGGAACAGCGCTATCACTATGAGCATCTTCAGAAGATCTTTCAGGATCATGTAAAGGATCGTTTTTTCAGTCTTTGGGAAATGACCGGAAAAAAGGACGGGTCCCACTTAGGCTACATCCAGTTTTCCTCTGCTCCCGACAACAAAAATGTGGAAGTGGATCTTTCACTTTGCGATTTTGACCAGAACGAGCGGATTGCGGCTCTTGCGCTGCGCCGTACCGCCCATTGGTTCTTCCGCAAACACCGGGGAGAGTACTTCCTTGAAACCTGGCTGAGTCCCAATCTGACGGCCATCCGGCTTTTGGAAAAAGCAGGCTTTGAACGGGTGTTTGAAGCAGACGGATTTGTGCGCTACGAAAAAAGCCGTCAGCACCTCCCTCTTCTGGCTCTTTTTATGTTCGTTTTTACTCTGGCAGGCTTTCTGATCGGCTATCTTTCAGAGAATTTTCCCCTGTGGATTTCCATTGGCATTCTGGCCGGCATTCTGCCGGGTGCCTTTGCCGACAAGCTTTTGCACAAATACCGGGAGAAAAAAAGAAAATAACCTGCTTCCGATTTCCAAAAAAAGCAGAGGAGTGATTGAAGGATCACAACCTCGGCTTTTTTGATTTGCGGACGCAAAAATGAAAAGGTCCGGAAAAGAACGGAAAGACCGCCCGCTCGGAATCGATGCCCGAACAGTCGTGTCCTTTGGAAAATACTCCGGCATCCACCAACAAAACACTTTTTCTTGCGCCTCTTTTACGCTCCGTAGTCAAAGGTGATGCTTTCAATAATCACCGGAGTGAGAGGCGCATCGGAAGAATCGGTTTCCACTGAGGCAATCCTGTCCACCACTTCCATACCGCCGGTGACCTTTCCGAAGGCCGCATAGTACCCGTCTCCGTAAGCATAGGCTCTTTGACAGATAAAAAACTGTGCAGATGCGGAGTTGTAGTCGGTTGCCCGGGCCATGGAGAGTGTTCCCCGCAGATGTTTCAGATCATTTTGAATGCCGTTTGCAGAAAATTCCCCTTTGATCGAATCCACCTCCGTTCCTTTTCCGCCCTGAATCATAAAGTTCTTGATAACTCGATGGAATGTCAGTCCGTCATAGTAATGTTCATTCACCAGCTTTTTGAAATTGGCAACGGTGATCGGCGCCTCTTCGGGGTACAGTTCGGCATAAATCTCCCCAAACTCCTGAATCTTGATGATGATTTTGTTGGGCAGTCCGTCCGTATCGGTTGTCTGTCCGCAAGCGGACAGCAACAGAGAAAGAGAGAGAATCAGTCCCAGAAAAGAAAGTATTCTTTTCATACGATCACTCCTTTTCAAGATAGTAGGTAGCCATCATATCGGCATGAGAAAGGGCGTATGCCAAGGGAAAATTCTGAAAAACAAAACCGATGTCTCTTTTTTCTTCAATACCGGAAAAGCCCATGTGGTACCGGATGGCAAAGGCCTCTTCTCTGGTCAGACGCAGGAAGCCGCTGATGATGTAGACCGACTTTTCTCCATGGCCGTAGGGCATTGGATCCGAGAATTCATAACAGGGCACGCTCTTCCAGACGCCGTTTTCCTTTACATTTCTGGTGGATTCCTTATAGCACCCGGCTTTGCACAGATCATGCAGAAGAGCTACCAGAGCCACACTTTCTCCGCTGTAAGCAAACCCCAGCTCTTTTGCTTGGGGACTGTTGAGAAATTTTGTAAGACAATCATAAACATTCAAGCTGTGCTCCAAAAGTCCTTCTTTATGGGCGCCGTGATAGCGGGCAGAAGCCGGGCAGGTAAAAAAGTCCGAGTGATTCTGAAGATACTCCAACAGCTTGTCTGCTCCTTCTCTTGTAATGTTGGTTCTGTAGATTTCGATAAAGCGTTCTTTGTTGGTCATAAACAACCTCCCCCTTCGGTTTCCACCATTGTAACACAAGGAGCATGAAAAAGCAAAGGAAATCTTCAAAAAATCCGCTTGCTATTTCAGAAGATATAAGGTATAATATGGGTGTGTCGGTGCGCAATGAAATTTTCGGAGGTTCAGATGAAAAAAAGACTCTTGGGCTTGTTGCTGGCAGTGTGCCTTGCCGTATTACCTCTGCTTACATTTACGGTGTCAGCCGCAGAGACGGCAACGCCGTCTCTATGGCTAGAGCGGAGCGAAGTCTATACCTATTTGCGGGAACAGTTGTCAACGGGCGCTACAACGATTCCTTTGTCGGCGTACAATCTGACAAAAGATCTGCTGACCGGTTTGATGCAGGACATCCGCTATACCAGTCCGGAGCTGTTTTTTGTGGACACACGATACGGATACAGTCTTTCCGGCGGAACGATCGTGTCGTTGTTCCCCCAGTACACTCTTTCGGAAGAGGACCTGACGGCCGCCCAAGAGGAGTATACAGGATACTTGGAAACGCTGTATGCCCTGGCGGATGACGACTGGAGCAATTTTGAAACGGCGCTCTTCTACCATGATTTTCTTGCGGCCAACTATGAGTATGACACCAGCTACAGCATTTACGATGCCTACGGCTTCTTAAAAAATCAAAAAGGTGTTTGCCAGGCATATACCCTGACCTATACCGCCCTCATGGACCATTTCGGCATTCCCTGCACCTATGTGAGCTCGGAAAATATGAATCACATCTGGAACGCTGTCTATGTGGACGGCAGCTGGTACCATCTGGATGTCACTCACGACGACCCCGTGTACGACCGGGAAGGTCGGGTCAAGCATGACTATTTTCTCTCAGGAAGCTTGACCACTGCCGAGAAAAAAGCGGGGGCGACGGATATGGTAGTGGGCGGAGCCGGAATTGTATTTTCGGAAAACAACCACCCGTTTTATGAACTGCTCTGCACCTCCAACGCGGCGATTGTGGAAGGGCGCGGAAAATGGTACGGTATTTTTGCGGATGACAGCTCCGCATGGCTCTCGGAAATTGATTTTGACTCAGCCGTGACCGTGAAAGCGGATACCGGTTTGTCTGTCAGATGGCGGATTCCCCAGGTGACCGACAGCGCGTATTTGGGAAACTTCTCTGCGCTCTGCACCGACGGAGATTATCTGTATTATCACAGCGATTCTGAGATTTACGCTTATGATCTGTCTGCCGGAAAAAAAGTGAAAATCTATACCTGCGAAGAAACCACGACTCTTTACGGTCTGCAGCTTCAGGAAGGACAGCTGGTGGCCTATTGCGGCGTTTCTCCCAATGTGGCTGCATTTACACCCTTGGATATTCCGGTAAACCTGCCCGCTTATTATACGATTACCTGGATCGTGGAGGGGCAGGAACCCTATATCACCTACGCCATAGAAGGCTCCAATCCCCTTGAGAGCTTTAACGGTTCCACCTATCGGGAAGATAAAAACGGGATGCACTATGTATTCAAAGGATGGTCACCGGAGTTGGTAACGGTGGGGGAGGACACGACCTACACGGCGCTGTACCAAGAGATTCTGCTTTATAAACCGGGGGACATCAACGATGACGGTACGGTGACGATTGCCGATGTAACGGCACTGTTGGAGTATTTGTCGGGTAATTCCGCTTCGGTGAACGAGGCAGCGTTGGACACCAATGGCGACGGCTTCATAACCATTTCGGATGTGACGGCGCTGTTGGAATATCTTTCAGACAGCAGTTTTGTACTTTACTAAGCAAACCGGCAGAACCTGCGGAAAGGAGGAGAGACTGTGCCGAAAGAAAAACAACGAACGGTGAGCGTAGCTATCGCGGTATTCTGTGCGGTTTTCGGCTTGCTTTTCATCCTTTGCCGATCCTTTGCCGAGGAGAATGCAGGCTCCGAGGGCCTCATCTACGGTATGACTTCCGACGGACAGGGGTGTGTGCTTCTGGGAATCGGTGACTGCACGGATAAAACCATTGAAATCCCCTCCGCCTATAAAGGACAGCCGGTTCTGGAAATCGGCAGAGGCGCATTTTTGAACGACGGGACAATCGAGGCGGTGTATTTTCCCTCTACCATTCAAAAGGTGGGGGAAGAGGCCTTCCGGAACTGTACGGGACTGTTGGATGTGGGCTTTAACGAGGGGCTGACCGAGCTGGGCATCGGCGCTTTTCAAGGATGCTCCTCTTTGATGACAGCGATTCTCCCCTCCACTCTTGAAACGGTTCCCGAAGGAGCCTTCTCCGGGTGCAGTGCCCTTTTTGAGGCAGTGCTCCCGGAAGTAAAAGAGATCGGCAAGGACGCCTTCCGGAATTGCAGTTCTCTTCAGGCGCTGAATCTGCCCGAAATCCTGAAAACCGTTGGCGTAAATGCCTTCAGGGAATGCCGGGGGTTGATTGCGGTTTCATTTCCCCGGAGCCTTGAACGAATTGAAGATGGAGCATTTTTCGGTTGCGATGCCCTGTACAGCGTGGACCTGCCGGCAGGAATGGAACGGATCGGGGATTCGGCATTCTCCGGCTGCACTTCGCTTTCCACCCTCACTCTGGGAGAAAACCTGGGTGAGCTTGGAGAGTGGGCTTTTTCCGGATGCAGAGCACTCAAAACAGCGTCTCTGCCTTCGGGCATGGGGACCATCGGGGACTTTTGCTTTGCCGGCTGTTGGAGTCTGACCTCCTTTTCCTTTCCGGCAGATCAGAACAGCATTCCCGATGGAATGTTTGAGGACTGCACAGCGCTGACAGCGCTGACTGTGAACGGAACGGTTTCGGAGCTTGGGGATTATTCCTTTTACGGTTGCACCGGGTTGAATACCCTGACCTTCGGAGACCGCCTGAAACGGATCGGCCGATCGGCCTTTGGCGGTTGTCCTCTTGAACAGCTTTCCTATACCGGCTCCCGGAATCCTCTTGCGTTTTTGGTTCTGGAGCCGGAAAACGAACCGGTGCAGTCCTGGCTGGAGACCAATTTTCAGTCTGCAGAGGATGTAAACGGCGACGGTACGGTAAGCATTGCCGATGTGACCTTTGTTCTGGATGCGCTGTCAAACGGAAAGGATGTCCCGGATCTGGACGGCGACTGTGTCGGCTCCATTTCCGATGTAACCCGGCTCTTGGACATTCTGGCAGGAGCGTAAGTATGGTACGGACGGCAATAGGCCATTGGATAAACCGGCTTTTTAAAAATCAAAGCCCTGCCCACCTGCTCCCTTCATAAAACAGGATACCTCATTCCAAAAGGGGCTGTAAAAAGCGAGTTTTTTACAGCCCCTTTCGTTATTAAACAATGCTCAGTTCTGTTTCCAGATAGTTCAAAATAGTCGAATAACAATCTTCGCAGAACGATTTCTCGCCATTGAAATCGGTTAAATCCATATGCCTCAATTGCTTCATCACACAGTGATTCCGCGGAGCTGTAAGAACCGCAGTCCCGTGATCCGGCGCAGTCAATTCATGGCCAAACTCGTGAATCAGTCTCGGCAGCATTTGCTCCACATACAAGCTCCAGGAGGTGATCTTGTTTTCAAGTATCAGTCCGTTATAGGATGCCATGTGAAAGCTGGTACAGTATTCATCGCCGTCTGCATTATTGAATGCGCTTCCCGTCAGAAGCATAAATGGATGTTTGTTATTAATAGTCATAGTTAATCGGTTATCGTCATAAAAGCTCTTCATTATTTTAGTATAATAAGTACACTTATTCTGGTGTCCTTCCTTCGTACATTGAGAACATACCCCGAATCCGGGACACAAACTGTTCATTGTGCCGGAATTTATGACCGAATTCTGACCTTCGGTGATGCACTTGTCCGTTACACTGGAAAACTGAACCGGATTCTTGATGGTGACTCTGAAGCTCAGCGTTCTCCACATTGCTTCGTTGAATTGCTCAGTTAATTCATTGATGATGCCCAGATAATGATCTGCCCCGTAACGCACAACAAATTTTTGGTCATAAAACACACTCAGCGTGGTTTGATATTTTGAGATATACCATTCGTCGGAATAGTCGGTATTATTTGTGTAGCGATTCAAAAGCAATTCTCCGGCATAATTTACGGACAGGCATTTACTGCTGTTGCTCTTATTGATCACCTTGAGAGCATAACTGTCCGTGAAAGCAAACTTCCACTTCTGCTGACTGGAAGAATTTGTTGTGGATAGAACCACCTCACCATCTGCATTAACAGACAAATAATAACTGGCGGAACCCTCCGTTTTCAGTTTTATGGTGTAGTAATTATTGCCGACATAATTCAGAATCCAGTACTGACAGATATGATTGGTGTTTGTCACAGGCAATTCATCATAATCATCCAGCAAAACCATTTGACCGCTTCCGATTTCACCGGTTTTCACGCCGGAATACAGATTCTCTTTTTTGTTCTCAAAAAAGTAGGTCCCATCCGACGGAATGATCGTCAGCTTTTGGGTATTCGTGACCTCCTTACCAAACACAACGGCCCTTGCGGTAATATCTACAACACCCATGCGTACTGCTGTGATGCTGCCGGTGTTTTCATCAATCTCTGCAATTGTGCAGTCGCTGGTAGACCATGTGACAGTGGAACTCGGACTGCAGGATGCCGTCGCCAACATGGTCTCTCCGGCACGCAGGCAGGTGGTGTTGGAGTAGATATTACTGATAGTCAACAGCGGTTCAAAGGAATACACCAGATAGGGTCTGTACGCCCCGTTCTCTGCACTGTATTCACTGGAACAAAACTGTTTATACGGTAAATCCGCTTCGCTATATCCATATACATGTACAACAAATCCACGCTCGGCCGGGGTGCTATCCTCATTATTTACAAAGTAGCTGGTAATATCGAATTCCTTGGCTTCATTGTTTCCAAGAGAGCCGTATGTAATGGGTGTTGAGGAATAGTTGTTACTCCCGATGATTCCTGCATATGTTGCGGTGCTTTCGGTCCAATCGGTTGTGATCGGATAAAACGCAATGTTCTTCGCCGCTGTCCCGCTGGCTTCCTTTAATCCGAATTTTACGCTTGTGATCATATTGTGCTCCAGCGGACAGATATACTGCTCCTCATCGTACAGAACCGGAAATCTGACGGCAGTCCATGCAGAACCATACGAAGAAGAACCCAGATCATTAAAGAGCATCGTGCCGCAATTCATATTCGGAAGATTCTCATACAATACGGCATCTTCAATGGAATTGGAAGCCGTATTATCGGTTAGCTGTATTGTCGGATCGATCGTAACCGGATAAACGGTTTCCGGGCTTTCCAAGAAAGACATCGGTACACTGACAGAGAACTCATACAGGCCATTCTTTTCACCGATCAATTTCATAGACCCGACTTCAAAATGAGTGGAAGAATCGTAAGCCCAGATATCCCCGAGAGCAATTCTTTCTTTATCGTCTTTGTCCTTGGCAAAGTAAAACTTTCCGTCGCACTCAAACAGAAGTAAATCTCCGGAATAAACGCTGAAGAAGAACTGGTTCTTTCCGATGTTGCGATTCAGAATAATATCTTCCTTCAGGCCGGACAAGGTAGGAGTATACCGTAAGGATGCACCGACTCCAAACACATTCAGATAGGTGACTGTGTTGCTTTTTTCATCAAAAAGCGTTCTTGCCTTTGAAAAGGTATTCATTGGTTCTTTTGGAACAAATGTAACTGCACCGTAAGAGGAAGAAACCGATACTCCACCGGTCAAGTTCTCCGGAAGAGAGATGTCAAAATTGTTCTTCCGCATCGTATAAATACCATCGTTTTTGATTAACGAGACATCTTTTTCAACGATTGCTCCTGTATGATCCCGATACTTCACAGGCTCCGGAATATAGTATACGGAACAAGTATCATTTGCATTTTTAAATACATAGGTGTGCAAATCCTCAAGATCGTTCATTCGCTGAATATGTTTCGCTTTTGAAAATTCCGTTTCATCGATGTAATCGAATATTTTGCTCTCTTTTTTCAAAGAAAGCTGCAATTCATCCGCCATTTTGCTATACATTTCAACCTTGTCGATTGATTCTGTAATCTCTTGGGAAATTTTGGGAACCGCGTCAACATTGAATGCAGAGAACAGGGTAAAAGGCATCAAAATCATGCAGGCCATTAGGAACGATACTACTTTTTTCATAAACTTTCTCCTTTCAAATTTGTTTTTTCCTATGTTTTCTGACACCAAGCTGTTAAACTATTCCATAGCGCATCCCTCCTTTCAAATTTATTTTTGGGGTTTATATATTTTTGAATACGACCCATACCGGTGTAACTGTGCAAATTTTGACAAAACTCTGAAGCGTTTTTCCTGCTTTTTCTCACATAAAGCGCTGATTTCCCCAGAATGGTTTTGCTGCGAAGCCGGGTTCTGCATATTCGCATACTTTAATTTTTCTTTTATTCCACATTGTGAATTTTGGTGCATTTATTTGCTTTGCAGGAATATTTTACCACAAATATATAACGCTGTCAATATCTTTTTTAAAAAAATAAAAAGAACATTTCAAAAGCCGCCCAAGGATTTTCTCCTTGGGCGGCTTTTCATTGTAAAGTATTTTCTGCTGTTGCAGGTCCTCTCACAGAACACCCTGCATATTGCTGTTGATCTTCTTGGTGAACGATCAGACTATTTTATCATATTCATAGGTATCCAGTTGGACGGCATTTACCAATGAAAGCACCTGCTCGGTCGGTGCGTTGGACACCAACCGGATGTGAACGCACCGCTTATCCAGATACACATCGTAAACCCTGGCTGTATTGTTTGACCCCAACAGAAGAACGAGTGCTTCTTCTGTGTCAGATACCGTTGTTCCTTGGATTGTGGAGGTATACTCAGGATTTTGGTCATAAACAAGCACTCCGTATATATCGAAATCATAGTTATAGGTCCCGTCAGTAATGGTAAAGCCCACGCCGCAACCACACCAGCTCTGAACGCCCTTCCCCTTCTCAATATCTGAGGAGTAAATCAAGCGTACTTCCTTGCTCAGCGTGAACGCCTTGTCTTTGATATCCGGAACATCAAAATAGAAATTATTGTGTCCCTTAGTCTCTTGTATATGCTCAATTGCGGCCTTCTCTTCCTCGGTAAAGCGGGGATCGTTTTTCACCACATCATTCAGCTCATAGCCCTTCATGGCATTTCCCATCGTCTCCAGACTTTCAAAGGAAATAAAAGCGGGAGAATAATTGAAGGTCCCGGTGGTGGGCGTTGTCGGGGTCTCGGCAGATGTTTGCGGAGTTCCGCTCTCTGCGGGCGTTACCGTCGGTGTTACCGAATTTGTGGAATTTGAATTCTGACACCCTGAGAAAATCAGAATTAACAGCAAGAGTGATGCACATATGACGGAAATTTTTTTATAAGAGTACATAATATTCTCCTTTCACTATAAGACATAATTTTCTGTTCGGTATTTTCATACTTTTCAATACCAACAACAATTTTGCAGAACAGTTGCTCGCCTCCGATGCGTTCAGTACAAAACCAGAACCGGGAACCGCTTTGAACAGCAGTTCCTCAACATACAAACTCCAAAAGCCGTTTCATGCCGAAACCTTCTGCTATTTGTGTTACCCTTGGAAACCGGTGCAATATTTGTTTCCGTTTTCACCGAAATTCACCCCCATCAAAAGTATGTACGGATGTTTGTTGTTGATGGTCACGGACGTACTGTTCTCATTCTGAAAGGGCCCCATTTTTCAGTATAGTCGATGTATTTGTTTTGGTGTGGGGCTGGCGTAGCCGAGTTTCCGTGCCGATCTATACCGTTACCGGGGTGTTTATCCGGAGCCATTGCCCATTCTGATTCGGAAAGCCCAGGCAGATCATGGAGCTGCCATTCTCGGCCTTTTCGCTGCATCCTTCCCGCTTGTATAGAAGTCCGCTCTTGCCCCTGCGCTGTTGCAACAACGCCTCCTGAGCCAAAAGATTACAGCGCATCCCCACTTTTGCTTATAGGCTCCTTGAGTCCCCCTCAACGGCTTACCATGAATCTGAGTGCTGCATATACACAACCCTTCTCTCTATTTCATAATATTAAATGCATGTGTTAATAATTCTATTTCATACATATTTTACCACAAACAGTGAACACTGTCAATAGCTTTATAGGAAATATATAAAAAATCTTCAAGGAGGCCAAATCCAACGGCAAGGTTTTCTGTGCAAGTCTCCTTATTCATACTTCGCCGAGGCTGGTGAACCTTCCAATGGTTCGTTTTTTATTATGGGCGCCTCAAAAAGATCCCCCGCATATCCGGTAACGCAGTATTGCCGCAGAGCTTCATTGCAAAAGTCTGAAATACACAATAGAATCCTGTGTTTTACGCTTCATTTTTCGACAAAACCACAGTCAGAACACTCTTGAATATTCAGAGAGCCCTATAATCCTGTCATCATTCAATCCCGCCCATTCAACAGGATGCAGAATAGCAGGGCGCAAAGCGCCGGAATCCGAATTCTTATCCTTCCCTCTTCCTCTTCCTCGCCGTCACGGCAAGGGCGCAAAGGCCGAGAACCGACAGGGCGGTCAGGGTCAAGAAAATTGGCGTGTTGTCGCCGGTTTCGGGAGGAGTTTGAATCACTGCCGGTGGGAAATAGGTTCCGCCTGAAATGCGCCAGCCGTCAACCGTTTTCATGAACTCGACCGTCCAGAAGTTTTCTTCGGGGTTAAGTCCGTAAAGGGTCATCTGAATTCTGTTTTCTGTTTGCTCTGTAATACGAGCAGAGGCCCAAAAGTCCTCTTCGGAACCCTTTTCGGTAAAGGAGGTATCTTCATAGGCGTTCGGAGTAGAGTATAGTCTGCCCTCCGAATCCGTCAAAAAACTGTTGGAAAAGCACTTTTCCATGTCATGTTCCCCCTCTACCGGGCAGGTGAAAATACCATGAAGATCGTAAGCAAAATACCGCAGATAAAGTTTTTTGAGCGACTCTACGGTCACTTCCTTTGGAAATGCAGCTGCCGGCATATTCTCATAGGCTGTGCCAAGTGCCACCATGTTCCCGGTGTGAAGATTGATTCCGTAGAGCTCCTTTGCGCTTTTTTCCTCAAAGGTCTCGGTCATCAGTCCTTCTTCTTTCGTCCATTTCAATTCGGGAGCATCCGGATTGTTTCTTGCCAAAAGAAACAGATGAAACGCCCCCGCCCCCCAAAAGGATGTTCCGCACCATTCCGCCTCCTTTGTCAATTTCACCAGTTCTTCGATTGTAGCAACTTTCTCAATCGCAACTGAAGAAAATGGTACTTGGAGCAACAAAAACAGTGCCAGAAAAAATACCGTCAAAATCTTTATTTTCATAGTGTAACCTCCATTTTTAGCACTTCATGCTTTGTAAATCATGCCATGGTACCTTTGATCGTAAATGGTATGAAGCAAATTTGAAGTCAAAACTAAATCTCTTCCGCCCGGCGCTTTTGATTGAGGATGAGAGTGTGTTTCTGACCAAGAATATGAAGAAACCGATGTGGCACCAAATTTATAATGCGTTTCATTTACCACAGAATCGTATTCACCTGTAGTTGAGTTGTAGTAGCATCCCTTAACCACAAAATAGTGGCCTTTATTATCATTTTGCTGATAATAATACCCAACAACACTTGCTTGGTCTATTAATGGTTTGATTTGAATTAAGACAGGACAGCCTTGATTTAAACTTTTTACTATTCGAAAACTAAGTGCTTTATTATCCAATGAATCCCAATTACAAGTATATAATTGAGACCCAACAATGCTATTAATGGTGTCTCTAATATATCCAATTCCATTTTGAGATGAATAGTCTATACCATTAACCTCTCTATACTTTCGAATGAATTGATGATCGCAAAAAGTCGCTTCAGGATACGAAGATACATCAATATTTCTTGACCCAATAAGATAGTTCACAATCATCTTTCCACTTGCGGCACCGCAGGTATTGGTATACTGCTGGTAGTCCTTTTCCATGGCCAAGGAAATCGCTTTCAGTTCCCACAGAGTGGACCTGGGCTGTTGCTGTGTCAGGCAAACGGTATCGTTCTCCACATTCAGATAAGTTCCGGTGGCCACATTTTTTATGAGGTACTTCCCTCCCGCCGTCTGCTGTAGCCGCCATCTTCCGGAAGTCGGGTCTTCCACTGTAGCTTCGGTGACGGTCATTTCTTTGACCTTTACCGTTCCGTTTTCTGAAACAAGCCTATATTCGGAACGGTACACGCACTTGACCTCTTCATCCACCCGCAACAACGGCAGAATATGATAGTAGACATCGCCCTCGACATCCTTCTTCTCAAAGGTGAAACGCTGGCAAACCGAGCGGGTTTGCGCTGTATAGCCGCTACTTTGTGAGGAATCCGCCACCGTTTGGTCTACAACCACATTGAAGCTTTCGGCTGTCAAAGCTCCGTCGGAAGTACTGCTGAAAACGCTTCCGTATTGCAGGTACTTGCCGCTTTGCAAGTGATGGAGGGCAAACTCCACCCTGTCTTCGGGAGCAGCCTGCAGGGCAAAGAAGTCTACAGGCTTCCACAGATGGCTTGCATTCGGCAATGCCGGCTCTGTCACCAAGGACAAGGTTCCGTTTATATCCGCCAGAATCGTTCCGGTGGACTTGTTCTTCAAAGAATATCCCCCGCTCTGTTCATCCATTTTGACGGTCCATTTGGTGCTGTCATCCGTCGCTGTTCCGACCGTCAGAGCTGTTCCGTCGGCCTTCAGCAATTTTCCGGAATTTATCTGGGTTTGGAACCGATAGTATCCATCCTCCAGTCTGACCGGAATCCAGGTTTCGGTGTAGTTTTCCGGGGCACCGGTCAGCCTTGCGGGAACCGTCTGCTCCTGGCTTTGTCCCACTGCCAGGTGAGCATTCGTGCCAAGGTTTACAAAGGTAAAGTTGCCCACATCCAAAGAAACATCTTCCACTACTACCCATGCATGCTCGTCAATGCCCGAGCTGCCGCTTAAGGTCAGGGTGCTGTCGGCGGTGTTCAGGTGCAGGAAGCCTCCTCCGGCGTTGGAATAAAAGAGGTAGGAGTCAAAGGCGCTGTTGTGCAGGATCGGGGTCCAGAAATGTTTCGTGGAAGGCTCTTCGGGCATCACCGGGTAGGTCACTGCCGTCACGGTGTTGTTGGCGCCTGCCTTCAGACAGTAATCTGAATCCTCAAAGGAGCGGATCACATAGTCACCGTACCTGGTCAGGTATTCCTCAAAGATCCACCGGTAGGGCGTGGTGCTGACAGCAAGGCTGTTGTTCTCGTTCAGGCAGAGATACCGGGTCACACCGCCGTCCGTTCTGCCGATGAAGCCCACCTTTTCATCGAAGTTCTCCCTTAAGGAATAGGTGACCTTCAGCACCGGGCGCTTCTGCCGGTCCGATTCGGCAGGGCCGTAATAGGAAACGCTCTTGGTCCCGCTCTCGGTGGTGCGTATCCGGGGCATGAGCAGATAGGTGGGGGTGCTTCCCGTTTCGTAATAATCCAACGGCAGAGATACGGCTGTGGTGGTACTCGTCTGGGAAATCACATTGGTGGAGAATATTTCTCCGCTTGGTTCAAAGCCTGCGGACAAGGGGTTCTCTCCTGCTCCGAGACGGTAGTTGTAAAGTCCCGACACTCCGGTTTTTTCTTTGATCGTCAAAGTCAGGGTCAGGCTTTGGACCTCATAGTAGTCCGTATTGACGCTCGGATAACCCAAGCTCGAAATGTACAGGCTGGTGTAGGTGCGTCCCACCGGGGTAACGCTCTTGTCAAAGCCTACGGAAAGCTGGCCGTTTGTTTCGGTCACGGTCGTCCCGTTGTCCGTATAGGTCTTTGCCGTCAGCAGATTTCTGTTAAGCGTTCCGTTTGACACCAAAGGATCAAAGGTGATGGGATACACCCGTTCGCCGGAGGACAGCCAGGCGGCATCCGGCGTGTAGGTGACGGCATAGCCGGTAACGGTCTGCCGCAGAAGAACTGCCACTGCGGGGCAAACGCTTCCTGCCGCATCAAAGACATAGGGGGATGAAACGCTGTAAACCGTTTGTCCCGCCGGGTCAAAGAAGCTCAGGCTGCCGTCCCCATTGGCCGCCGCCGTCAGTCCTGCCACAGTATATTCGGTCAGAAATCCGACAACTCCGGTGTTCCGCTCCAGAATAATCTCCTCTTTCAGCCCATTGCCCACAAGGGTATACTTGGAGGAGATTCCGGAGAAAAGCCCGTAGGCGGTACTGCTGGTCAGAGAGGTGACAAAGGAGCCTAATTCAAAGGTGGCATCGGCGACCTTCTGTCCGCAAAACGCATTCGCCGAACCGACCTCCGCCTGCAAGCCGAAGGGAAACAGCTCCGGAGAGAGGGTGAGTCCGTTTTTCATCACACGGGTGACCAGCGACAGCACCGGTGCGCTCTCTCCCTGCACCGTGACCGGCTGACCGGCACTTGTGGTTGCTAAAGAAACGGAAAAGCGGCGGTTCCCGGTGTTTTCATAGCGGCGGGTTTCGGAATTCAGAATCAGACGGTTGTCTAAATCCTCAAAGCCCCCTTTTCCATCAGGCTGATGCACCGCCTGCCCATAGCTTACGGCAATCCCGCTTCCGTCCGAGCAGACAAAGTGTTTCTCCGTCTCACTGCGCTTGCTCACATCTTCATACAGTATCTTCGGTTCCGTGTCCTCTTCCAAGGCGTAGGACCCGAAGCAGAACAAGGGCAACAGCAGTATAAGAGTCAGGAAAAGTGCGGTCATTTTCCGTGGAAGTGCGCTTCTTTTTGGTGTTCTTGTTCTTTTCATGATGTTTTTTCCTTTCACAGATTTTTCATGTTGCAGTTGTTTTGGTTCGCCCTTTTCTTTTCCTCGTTCCTTGGTGTGCGGCACTCCCTCCTTTCTTCTCATATTATACGCCGGAACAAAGCTTTTTTCAAGAGAAAATGGAAAATAATTCTTTTTTTGGAGGATTCTCAAACAAAATAATCCGGCGGATAGGGGATTCCGATCCCGGAAAGCTCTGCGTTTTTTGCTTAATTGTGAACTTCTTACCCTTATAGACGGATAATTTTTGAAAAAGTCAACGCAAAATAAAAAATTTTTTAAAAAATAAAAAAAGCCTGCCGCACCGGAAGGCATGGCAGGCTTCATGGGGTCAGAGCCGTTCTTTTTTCTTTCTTCCCACCGTCACGGCAAGGGCGCAAAGGCCGAGAACCGACAGGGCGTATCCGCTGATTTTTGAGGTGGTTCTGTAGTATTCGTTTGCTGCATTGGTAAATATCCATTTTTGATAATCCACTCCGTTAAACGAGCGAATCTCCGCAATGCCGCCATCGTTGATATAATTCGGTTCATCGTCATCATCCACCTGCATATACAGAGACTCATGCCTGTTTTGGATGAACCAGCGTTCTAAATGGATGCCCACAAGGAAATCATCCGGATATTGAAAATTTTATGATCCGGATGATTCTATTCGTACATTTCGTGCGGTTGCACGATTTTGTTGTACGGCTACGAACCTTTGCTCGGACAATCCAATAGACTGTCCGAGCAAAGGTTCACAAACTAGACCTATTTATAATGGTATTTCACTCTCTCGTATTCTTTTCAAGTATATTCATGCATTGTTTTTGAATCTGCGCAGAGGACTCAGAGTCCTTGTAAAATGCAAATTGATCCGGGTTGATAACATAATCATGATTGCCGGTAATCGATCTATGTGTGCAAAACAAATAGGATTCACCAATGTTTATCTTCTTGTGCTTGAATGACAAAACAGGAATCCCCTCATATTGGTCTATTAACCCAGAGCTCCGGGCGAGCTGATACTGTACCTCATCATTAAATCCGGGAGTTCCTCCCATGAGACATAATTTTTCTATTTGATCATTATCTCCTTTATAACTCTTTTCAACCTCTATGGTGTAAACCGTATATAGCATACGGTATCTGCTTTCTGATAAATCGGATGGATCAGATCTCCCAGTTTTGTAATCAATAATGTCAAACGATATATCCGTGATCTTGCCTGTATAAATATTCGTAGCAGCATTAACCAGTTCCTCTGCCGTTTGGTATACCGGCCAATCCGCATGAACAGAAGCCAGGGGGAATTCTGTTTCTGTAGGCACCGTAACATTCGGAAGCTCATCATCCTTTGGAAGGACTTGATTTTGCGCACAGCCAGACAAGCAGATCCATGCAAGCAGCATTATTACAATCGCCTTTATATATGTTTTCATTTTCATGTTCTCCTTTTTACTCAATTTCATAAATATATTTTACATTTGATATATCGTATGGCTGAGGAACATATACCGTATCTCTATTGCGGTCATGGTTCATTAACGAATAGTTTGCGCCGATGGGGGGATTATCATTTAATCCAAGAAGATGACCTATTTCATGCGTAATGGTACTTTTTCTTGTGGTATCACTGTTGGAGCATGTACGAGCATTAATCTGAATTTCAGCTTTTACAGTTATGCCGTTTGAGACATATGATGTCGTAAGTCCATACCAATCATCATCATAAAAGGAACCAACCATGCAAGTATATACAGATGTTGAGCTTGATGTAACAGTAATATTTGTACCAACTGTATTATTCCAGGCGGCAGCAGACTCCTGAATCAAAGAATTCCATTCCGTTCCTTGAGCTAAACTGCCTATACATTGTATCGAGAATGTCGTACTGGGCACTTGAAATCCCAGTAGAATTTCTGGATAATCATCAAGAACTGAAAACAACCACTCATCCTTATAGCTTGTATTGTCAATATACTGTCTCTGCTGGATGTTCAGTCCTTCCGAATAGAGGATGTCGGTTTGAACTACCATGACCAGGTCCCGGTCGGTAATGCTTTCGGAGGATTTTGCCTTGATCTTGTACGAGCCATAGGATGTAATCGTGATCTTCCATTTCTGATTGTTGCTTCCGGTGTAGGGCTTCAGAACCAGGTCTACATCCTCTTCAGTTTCCTCTCCCGACGGAACTGTGACGGCATATCCGCTGATCTTGGAGGTAATCTTATAATAGCCGTCTCCTGCATTGGTGAATATCCATTTTTGATAATCCGCTCCGTTAAAAGAGCGAACCTCTGCTATGCCGCCGTCATTGGCACAGTTCGGTTCATCATCGTCATCCACCTGCATATACAGCGACTCATGCCTGTTTTGGATGAACCAGGTTCCTTCCATGGATATTCTTTAGTTGCCAAGCAAGCGAAGCGATTCTACCCCCAGGGTTATGAACAATATCGTCCCAAACAGTTAATTGGCTGATTTATACTTATTTCGAACTTCAATGTGATATGAAATCAGATCGGATCTTTTGTATTCGGCATTTGAACTCACTTCGTCTTTAGCATTTGTCACAGAATTAAAACACACAACAAATACTTTCCCCGACTTCATATCCCATTCCATTTGCCATGCTCCGGAGCCGGTGTCGCGTTGCGGCTTTCCTATGATTTCAACAACCTCACCAAATGTCATTCCAACTTTGATCTTTTCCGTCATGTCATCATCTATGCCGCCGTTTTTTGCATCTTCATACCAAGTATTGTGATCGTTCTTATCAAAAACACCCGTTGCGCAACAAATAATCCCCATAACTGACGCAAGAATCACGATCATTACTGTAAAAACAATAATTGTTTTTTTGCTTTTTACCATTAACTTACCCTCCAATTATTATATTTGATACTATAAAGCCTGCTTCTGTACTTACATATTCAAATGTATATAAAGCACCGTTGCTTGATCTATATTGTTGAATAATAGTGCCGCTTCCTATGTCAATGCCTTTATCCTTGAGCATTTCTGTTACTTCGCTGTAGGTCATTCCGATTTGAACATTTGATAGCAGTCTGTCACTTATTGTCATTTGAACATTTGAAATCAGTGTGTCACTTGTTGTCATAGAAGCTATATTCTCTGACATTGAGGTGATCCCTTTAGAGGAATTATATATATTATTCCACGGTTTAACTGCGAAAAAGCCAACAAAAGTCGAATAATCGTCTCTATCAGCTATCATCGGATCAATTATTAACTCACCAGACTCATCTGTTCTCTTGACTGGAGTAGTTCCTCTTTTATGAGACCATAATCCATCTGCATCTTGCCGGTACCAGTGATAGTCGGAGTTTGATACTACTAATGCCACTTTATATGTACCGACAGGGCATGTTTCATACCGTCCGATAGGAGTAAATGAAAGTGAAGTGCCATTTACAGAATTGTATTTGTTGAAATCTTGTTGTACCGAATTTACAATAACACTTGGGGGTGACTGATATCCCTGTGGAATAGGAGCGCAACTTCCCCTGTGGTTATTATAGTATTCACCAGGTTGCTGTTTAAACCATATACTATTTCCGACTGGTTCTCGAACTTGATTGTTGAGTGCGTATGCATAACAGTTGTTGTTTTCCGATGGTATACCGGCCCATGCAGATGGATCATATGCCAACTCATAACCATTTGTCGGCAACATGCGAATACAGTTCCACTCATCCTTATAGCTTGTATTGTCAACATACTGTCTCTGCTGGATGTTCAGTCCTTCCGAATAGAGGATGTCGGTTTGAACTACCATGACCAGGTCCCGGTCGGTAATGCTTTCGGAGGATTTTGCCTTGATCTTGTACGAGCCATAGGATGTAATCGTGATCTTCCATTTCTGATTGTTGCTTCCGGTGTAGGGCTTCAGAACCAGGTCTACATCCTCTTCAGTTTCCTCTCCCGACGGAACTGTGACGGCATATCCGCTGATCTTGGAGGTAATCTTATAATAGCCGTCTCCTGCATTGGTGAATATCCATTTTTGATAATCCGCTCCGTTAAAAGAGCGAACCTCTGCTATGCCGCCGTCATTGGCACAGTTCGGTTCATCATCGTCATCCACCTGCATATACAGCGACTCATGCCTGTTTTGGATGAACCAGGTTCCCTCCATAGACTCTTCAATAGTTGCTGTCCAGGACCAAATGTAAGGTGCTCCCGTATAGGTTGCCCTGATTTTGATCTGCCCCGGCTTCAGTGCTGTTAAATGGCCGGTGGATTCCTCGATGGTGGCCTTATCGGTGGCCGTTCCGTCGGTGTTTTTCACGCTGTACCGTACCGGCCCGTTTACGCCCACCGCCGAGCTGTACATACAAATCTGATAGGTGAGCTCTTCGCCGGTAATCAGATTCAGCGCTCCCGAAAGCTTTCTGACACCGTTCAGGGCTTCCCCGGTATAGGGCTCCAGAATCCATTGGGAGGTGGTCCCTGCGCTGTCTGCCGTGTATACCGCCTCTCCGTTGGTGGCGCTTGCCGGCGCTGTCAGGTAGCTGTTTGCTGACGGCATTCCGTTTTTCAGAGTATAGTAGCTTCCGTCTTTGGATATCGCCCACAGCTGATTTCCCGTCAGCTCCGCCCAGTTGTCATTGACCGACATTGTGCTGATCGTTGCATTGCGACTGCCGCTGAGCGCTGTCTCCAAGCCCAACGCCGAATTGGTCATCGGGCGGATCGTATAATAGTTCAGCTTGGTGTTTGTGTCGTAGGTTTGCACAAAGGTGATCTTGAACAACTGATTTCTCTTGTTTGCTTCTGTTGCTGTGCTCCACTGCTGCACTCTTGTTCCTGCGGTCGCTCCGCCGTTATCCACATCCAGGTATAAACCGTTGGAGGCGTTCTTGATTTTGTATACGCCGCTTACGATCTCCGGCTCTGTATAGGTAATGATATAATATGCCCGATACAGACTTCCGGCTTCACAGGATTTCAGTATTACCGAACTGTTTGTACCTCCCTCATATTTCAGCGCAATTCCGTAATTCGGTGAAGTCCCTTCGTACCATGCTTCTGCCGCAGAGGTGACATCAAAAGAGACGGTTTTGGGGGAATTGGCATAAGCTCCCCGTGATCCGGAAAATGGGCCTGCGGAAAGGCGCGTGGAAGAGATATAGGTATTGGTGCTCGGACTTGCCATATTCCATGTTAATCCACTCGTTCCCGATTCACTCCAGGAATGCAAAACCTGGTAGGCTCCTGCTGTGAGGCTCCCATCGGTTACTTTATCGTAATAGTAATAGTATACATACAGCTTTGCCGCATGAAACTCGCATCCGTCGGGCAGGGTGGGCATTTCCTGTTTTAAAAAGGAGATTTTGCCGGAACTGATCCACAGCTCACTGGAGGTCCCATAGTTGGTCGTCGGTGCGGCAGAACTGATATAAGTGTCATATAAGATCGTTTTCTTGATCGTCGGGTCTATAACCACCGGAAATGCCCGATCATCGGAATTGATCCACATTTTCTCAGCAACAACACGGAGGATATAAGCGCCCTTTGCTCCTGACAACTCGTAGGATACATCATAGGATACTTCGCCATGAGCATCATACATATAAGGGGCAGGAATCCAATATTCTTCCGTACCCGTCGAAGAGTCGGATAATACAATCTCTCCGGTTGGCTTTAATTCCGGTGTCAGATTTACGACAGCCAAGGCAAAGGAGTAGGTATACTCATTTTGCGCATCGTTTACAATGATATTTTCCTTGATGTCATTCCCTGAAAGCAGGTATTCAACATCTACAGAAGAAAATACATCTGCATACCTGACCGTGGTCGTATTTGATGCCTCTGCTGCATCCTTTATGCTTAAGGCGCGATCACTGTCAATTTTATTCTCCTTGTGATTCTGTATTTCGACAGCAGATGCCGCTTTTAATTTTTCAGCTGTCTGGGTGAACACGGGAGCCAGAGCGATGACATAGCCGTTTTCACGAAGTGTAATCAATGCCTTGGAGGAGTGGGAATATGCAGCAACCGTCGTCCTGCCGTCTGCCGTTGCGTATAGGTCTGCACGGTCTTTTGCAGGATAAAGCCGGTTGTCTATATCCTGCCATACGCCGTTTTCATCCTTTCTGTGAACGGCGTTTCCGTATGCCACTGCCTGAAATCTGCCATGTCCCAAATCAAAGTGTTTCACATTTTCTTCCCGTCTGGATACCACTTCACTGAGTACAAGCTCTTCCTGTGTTTCGTCGTTGGGACTCGCTCCGTATTCTTCAACATCCATATCAGAACTGCCCTCGGTGATTCCAATCGCAGATTGGGTGCTTTCTTTGCCATAACCGGAGATCGGCACAGAAGAAATCAGAAAAACAATTGTGAATAATAGTGCTGCTATTCAAAGTTGTCTGAATTTGTTCATTTTTAGTTTTTCTCCTTTCGTACTTCCCATTTCTATTGTTTTTGTCGATTTTCCTGACTTATTGCATCGAATCCATCCCCTTTCTTGTTTTATTATACAACAGATCGGAATTTTTGTAAATAAAAAATTGAAATTTAGGAAAAAAATCCAATCAAACGGCAAAAAACTACCGCACTTTGGAAAAGCTCGGTTTTCCGCTCATTTTGTACTCTGTTTCATGCTCCGCTTTTGCTTCCTTTGGGACCTTTTACTCTTATAGACGGACAATTTCTTCAAGTGTCAACGCAAAATAAAAAGTTTTTAAAAAATAAAAAGAGCCTGCCGCACAAACCGGTGCAACAGACCCTGCAGATTCCGCAGATATATCCAAAGGTTCAGAAGGGCAAAACGCCAAGCCCCTCCAAAAGAATTTTGACGCCGAGAAGAATGAGGATTAGTCCCCCCGCAAATTCGGCCTTGGACTTGTATTTGGTACCGAATACATTGCCGATCTTCAACCCCACTCCGGAAAGAAGGAAGGTGATACAGCCGATGATCCCCACCGCCGCCAAAACCGGCATGCGCAGGTCTGACAAAGCAAAGGTAATGCCGATTGCCAGAGCGTCTATACTGGTGGCAATGGCCATGAGCAGCATGGTCCTTACGCCGAAGGAAGAATTATACTCGTCCACCTCTTTGCTAAACGACTCCCGAATCATATTTCCGCCGATCAGAAGGAGCAACACGAAGGCGATCCAGTGGTCAACCGCTGTGATGTATTTTTGAAAGGTACTGCCCAGCAGATACCCGATAAAGGGCATCAGTGCCTGAAAGCTGCCGAACCAAAGTCCAACACTCAGATAATGCCGGGGCTTCAGCTTCCCTGCCGACAGCCCTTTGCACACCGAAACCGCAAAAGCATCGGCAGACAGGCCTAAGGCAATCAGTAAAATCTCAACAAATCCCATAGTCTTTCTCCTGAATAGAAGTCTTTGCAGTATAGCATATATGAAGGGCCTTGTCAAGCAGAAAACAGCATCCGTTCGTAAAATCGGAAGGAGCACCCTGCCCTGAGTGCTCCTTCCTTTCTGTTCTTTGAAAAATTCCTCTGCCAGCGGATGCAGTCAGACTTCGGTCTCGCCGTTGTACACCAGCTCTGCCCCTCCGGTAAGGGTCAGTTGCTCCTCCGTATAGTGCACAATGAGATCGCCGCCCCGCATTTTCACCGTGATGTCCTCTCCCCTGTTGCAGTATCCGTTTTCAACGGCGGCGACCACTGCGGCACAAGCACCGGTTCCGCAGGCGAAGGTTTCTCCGTTTCCTCTTTCGTACACCCGCATTTTAATCATATTCGGATGGACCACGCGGACGAATTCGGTGTTGATCCGCTCCGGAAATTCCGGTGCGTTCTCAAAGAGCGGTCCGACCTTTTCCAAATCCACTCCGTCCACATTGTCGCAAAAAATAACACAATGGGGATTTCCTACCGAAACGCAGGTGATCTTATACTCTTTTCCCCCCACAGTCAGCGGGTAGCCTACGATTCTCTCAGCATCGATCGTTGTCGGGATATCCTCCTTCAAAAGGCTTGCCTGTCCCATATCCACGCTGACCGAAGTGACCTTGGAATTGCGTGTATATACCTGAAGAGACTTTACGCCACTTGCCGTTTCGACACGGATCCTCTCCTTTCGCACGATCCGGTTATCAAAGAGATATTTTCCCACGCACCGGATGCAGTTTCCTGCCATTTGTCCTTCGCTTCCGTCCCGGTTGAAAATCCGCATCCTTGCATCGGCAATGTCCGAATGCTCCATCAGCACAATGCCGTCTCCGCCGATGCCGTAATGCCTGTCGCAAAGACCGATGCAAAGCGACTCCGGGCAAATCAGGGAGTTGTCGAAGTTTTCCAAGAAGATATAATCGTCTCCTGTTCCCTGCATTTTGGCAAAAGAGAGCCTTCTCGGTTCGGAGCGCATATGGTTCAGATCCACCAGCTCCGTGTTGCTCTGGTTGTAGCGGCTGGCGATCACATCGGCAAGGGCATTGGCCGTATCCAGAGAGGTCAGGCATGCAACCGAGTGCTGAAGCGCTTTGCGGTGAAGGGCGATATAGTCCTCCAGGGTGGAGTCAAACAGCGCTCCCGTATAAACGATATAGCTGATTTTTCCCTTTTCAATCAGCTCGTAGGAATCGCTTCCCTCGTTGATCCCCGTGACAGTTTTTACCTTGATGCCCAGCCCTTCTATGGCCTTGGCGGTATCGCTCGTGGCATAGATGGTCAATCCGATGTCGTCCAACTTTTTGGCCAAGGACACGACCTCCTGGAGGTCATGGTCCTCAACGCTTATGAACACGCCCACATCGTTTGATGCATGGGGCGCCTTCAATTTGAAGCCGGCCGAGATGAGACCCTTGAAAATGGCCTCCCGCGGATTGGTGCCGATGCCCAGCACCTCTCCGGTGGACTTCATTTCCGGGCCGAGATAGGAGTTGGCGTCGGTCAGCTTTTCAAAGGAAAACACCGGCACCTTCACGGCATAATAGGGCGGAACCCGATACAGCCCCGTGCCGTACCCCAAGGACCGCAGCTCTTCTCCCAGCATGACCCGTGTGGCTAAATCCACCATGGGTACTCCCGTCACCTTGCTGATATACGGCACGGTTCTGGAGGCTCTCGGATTCACTTCGATGACATACAGCTCATTTCGAAAGATCAGATACTGGATGTTCACCAATCCCTTGGTTCCTAAAGACAGAGCCAGCTTTTCGGAGGATTCTATAACAGTGTTCAGCATTTTGTCCTGAAGGTTGTAGGGCGGATAGACCGCTATGGAATCTCCGCTGTGAACCCCTGCCCGCTCAATGTGCTCCATCACTCCGGGAATCAGCACATCCTTTCCGTCGGAGATCACATCCACCTCCAATTCAATGCCCATCATGTATTTGTCCACCAGCACGGGATTTTCGATTCCCGTGGACAGAATGCGGCTCATATAGGCTTTGGTCTCCACATCGTTGTACACGATTGACATATTCTGCCCGCCGATCACATAGGAGGGCCGCAGCAGCACGGGATACCCGATGGTATTTGCCGCCTTCAGTGCTTCCTCTGTGGTCATCACACTGGTTCCCAAGGGCCGCTTGATGGAGAATTTCTCCAGCAACCGGTCAAACTTCTCCCGGTCCTCGGCGGTGTCTATGCCCTCGGCAGAGGTTCCGAGAATCCGGATGCCGTTCTTATCCAAGAACTTTGTCAGCTTGATGGCGGTCTGCCCTCCGAAGGCCACAACCACGCCCACCGGCTTTTCCACCTTGATGACATTCATCACATCCTCGGGAGTCAAAGGCTCAAAATACAGTCTGTCCGCCGTGTCGTAGTCGGTGGAAACCGTTTCCGGGTTGTTGTTGAGAATGACCACATCGTATCCCAGCCGCTTGAGCGCCCAGACGCAGTGGACCGAAGAATAGTCGAATTCGATTCCCTGTCCGATCCGTATGGGACCGGAGCCGATAACAAGTATGGTTTCTTTTCCGCTTCTCCTGAAGGATCGGGCCTCGCACTCCCGGTCGTAGGTGGAATAGAAATAGGGCGTCTCCGCATCGAACTCTGCTCCGCAGGTGTCCACCATTTTATAGGAAGCGTCCATAGAGGGCACTTCCGAAGTGCCGCTGATTCTTTTTAGAGCCTTGTCGGTATACCCGAGGTTTTTCCCTTGTCTGTACTCCTCCGGCCCCATGCCCTTTCCGGCGATCCTGCATTCAAAGTCCGCAAGCTTTTTCAGTTTTGCAAGAAACCATCTGTCAATTTTGGTGATGTGGTGTATCTCCTCCAAGGTATACCCGTTTTTAATCGCCTCGAAAACAGTGAACAGTCTGCGGTCGTCGGGAATTCCAAGCCGCTTTTCCAGCGGCAGACTGCTGATCGGCGCAGCGTTGAGCGTATCCAGCGAGATTTCGGCTCCCCGCACCGCCTTCATCAGCGCCGCCTCAAAACTTGTTGCAATGGCCATTACCTCCCCGGTGGCCCTCATCTGGGTCCCGAGCACCCGGCTGGCCGTGCTGAATTTTTCAAAGGGCCATTTGGGCAGCTTGACCACCACATAGTCCAACGCCGGCTCAAAGCAGGCACAGGTCTTTCCGGTGATGTCGTTGGAAATCTCATCCAGCGTATAGCCCAGCGCGATTTTGGTGGTAATTTTGGCTATGGGGTAGCCGGTAGCCTTGCTGGCGAGAGCCGAAGAACGGGAAACTCTGGGATTTACCTCAATAACCGCATATTCAAAGCTGTCCGGGTCAAGGGCGAACTGACAGTTGCAACCGCCCACGATTCCAAGAGCCGAAATAATTTCCAAGGACGCACTGCGGAGCATCTGGTACTCCTTGTCCGAAAGCGTCAGCGCCGGTGCCACCACAATGGAATCGCCTGTATGAATGCCCACGGGATCGAAATTCTCCATACTGCACACTGCGATCACATTGCCCGCAGAATCCCGCATGGTTTCAAATTCGATCTCCTTCCAGCCGTAGATGTATTTTTCAACAAGAATCTGTCGGATCGGCGAAGCATCCAGGCCGGTCTGGGCTACAAGCGCCAGCTCCTCCGGTGTATAGGCCACTCCGCCCCCTCCGCCTCCAAGAGTGAAGGCCGGACGGACGATCACGGGATAGCCGATTGTTTTCCCACCCTCCAGCGCCCTTTCTACATCATGGGCAATGTCGGAGGGAATCACCGGCTGACCGATCTTGGTCATCGTTTCCTTGAACAGCTCCCGGTCCTCGGCCTTATCAATGGCGTCGGCATCGGTGCCGAGCAGTGTGACCCGGTGCTTTTCAAGAAAGCCCTCGTGCGCCAGCTGCATGGCAATGGTCAGACCCGTCTGCCCCCCAAGCCCTGCAAGAAGGCTGTCCGGCTTTTCCTTTTCGATAATTCTTTTCACCGTTTCCTCGGTCAGAGGCTCCAGATAGATCTCATCGGCCAAGGCGCTGTCGGTCATGATCGTTGCAGGGTTGGAATTGACCAGCACCACATTGACTCCGGCCTCCTTCAGAACACGGCAGGCCTGTGCGCCCGCATAGTCAAATTCTGCCGCCTGTCCGATCACAATGGGACCGGAGCCGATGACCATTACTTTTTTTATATTCTTATTCAGCGGCATTCCCGTTTTCCCCCATCATGGAAATAAATCTGTCAAACAAAAAGGATGTATCCTTGGGACCCGAACAGGCCTCCGGGTGGAACTGCACCGAAAAGGCGTTCATTTCCGGGTAATCGATGCCTTCGCAGGTCCGGTCGTTGGCGTTTACAAAGCGGATCCTGCCGTACCGGATACTTTCGGCATCAACGGCATAGCCGTGATTCTGGCTGGTGATGTAGGTCCCTTGACCCCCAACCTCCTTCACCGGCTGATTGACGCCCCGGTGTCCGTATTTCAGCTTGTAGGTCTTTCCTCCGTTGGCCAGCGCCATTAACTGGTGCCCAAGACAGATTCCGAACATCGGAACCTTCCCCAGCAGTTTTTTCAACTGTTCAATACAGAACACATTCTCCGCCGGGTCTCCCGGGCCGTTGGAAAGCATGATGCCCTCGGGAGACAGAGAAAGAATCTCTTCGGCGGAACAGGAGGCCGGCACAACCGTTACAAAACAGCCTCTTTTGCAAAGCTCCCGTATGATGTTCCTTTTGGCACCGTAGTCCACCAGAACCACCTTATGCTTCTGTTCACCCCACGCTTCGTACAAAATCGGCTCGGATACGGTCACATTCTCCACCGCCTGCACAACGGCATACTTCCGCAGTTCCTCAAGAGACTCCGGCAGCTCTGTGGTGATGTATGCGTTCATCACCCCGTTTTCCCGCAGGATTCTGGTGATCTGACGGGTATCCACGCCGCATATTCCCGGAATGCCGTTTTCCTTCAGGAACTGATCGATACCGTACTGTGTCCGGAAATTGGAGGGTTCGTCGCAGTATTCCCGTACCACATATCCCCGCACCCGGCATTTTCCCTCAAAATCATCCTCGATGATCCCGTAGTTTCCGATCAGCGGGAAGGTCTGAAGCACGATCTGACCATAGTAGCTGGGATCGGTGAGCGTTTCGATATATCCGCACATACCGGTGGAGAACACCAGTTCTCCCATACCTGATATCTCCACCCCGAACGACCGGCCTTCAAACACCTGACCGTCCTCCAGCACAAGATAGGCTTTTTTCATATCTGCCTCACTGTCCCAGACACTTTACCAGCACCGCCTTCTGACTGTGAAGACGGTTCTCGGCCTCGTCAAAGATCTCGTTTGCATGAGCCTCCAGCACCTCTGCTGTAATTTCCTCGCCCCGGTGCGCCGGCAGGCAGTGCATCACCATGGCATCCTTTGCGGCCACCGCCATCACATCCTTGTTGATCTGGTACCCTTGGAAGATCTTCCGGCGCTTCTCGGCCTCCGATTCCTGCCCCATCGAAGCCCAGACATCGGTATAGAGCACATCGGCTCCCTCTGCCGCCTCAAGCACGCTGTCGGTACAGGTAAACCGGCCGGTCTGCTCTGCCCATTTCATGATTTCCGCATCCGGTGTATAGCCCTTCGGGCAGGCCACTGACACGCTCATGCCCATTTTGATCCCGCCGACGATCAGCGAATTGGTCATGTTGTTTCCGTCGCCTATATAACAGAGCTTGTTTCCGCTGATACCGCCCTTATGCTCCCGAATGGTCATCAGGTCTGCAAGCACCTGACAGGGATGACAATAGTCGGTCAGTCCGTTGATCACGGGAATCTGTCCGCAGGCGGCCAAGTCCTCGACCTCCTTTTGGTAGAAGGTCCGGATCATGATGCCGTCTAAATACCGGGAAAGCACTCGGGCGGTGTCCTCCACCGGCTCTCCCCGACCGATCTGCAGATCGCGGGAGCTGAGGAACAGCCCCATGCCGCCTAAATCATACATGCCCACCTCAAAGGACACTCTGGTTCTGGTGGAGGACTTTTCAAAGATCATTCCCAGAGTCTTGCCCTTGAGAATGTGGTGGGGAATCCCGTTTTTCTTTTCGTATTTCAGCTGATCCGCCGTGTTGAGTATTTCGGTGATCTCCTGTTCGGTCAAATCCATGAGCTTGAGTAAATGCTTCATCCTTCCGCAACCTCCGCTAATATTTTTATTGCTTTTTCAAGCTGCTCCCAGGGAATATTCAGCGCCGGAAGCAACCGGACTTTTTGTTTGGCCTTTATGACCAGTACACCCTTCTGCCGGCATTCTCCGATCACTTCGTCCACAGGACGGGCGCACTCCACGCCCAGCATCAGTCCAAGACCGCTGACACCCAGCACCCCCTTAGATGCCGAAAGAGTTTCCTTGATATACCGGCTCTTTTCCCGCGCTTCGGAAAGCAGGGCTTCGTCGATCCGGGAAAGAATATTGAGGGCGCCCGCACAGCACACCGGGTTTCCGCCGAAGGTGGAACCGTTCATGCCCGGCTTAAAAATGTCCGCTACCCGCTGGCCTAAGACCGTGGCACCGATGGGCAACCCCCCGCCTAAGCCCTTGGCCGTCGTGAAAATATCCGGCTTTATGCCGTAGTTCATATAACCGTAGAGCATTCCGCTGCGTCCGTTGCCGATCTGCACTTCGTCGGCAATCAGCAAAAGGTCCTCTTTTTGGGCAAGTGCGGAAAGCTCTGTGAGAAATTCCCTGTCCAGCGCAATGACCCCCCCTTCGCCCTGAACCACTTCAAACATGACCGCACAGCATTTATGCTCGCCCACCAGCCGCTCCACATCCTCCATGTCGTTGGCATAGGCGTGAACAAATCCGGGAGTCAAAGGTGTAAAGTGTTCGTGAAACACCTCCTGGCCGGTAGCTGCGAGAGTGGTTAAAGTTCTGCCGTGAAAACTGTTGCGCAGAGTAATAATGGTGCTGTACCCGACTCCCTTTTTCCGCTCTCCGTATTCTCTTGCGGCCTTGATGGCACATTCGTTTGCTTCCGCACCCGAATTGCTGAAAAAGACCTTTTTCATTCCGGTGCGCAGGCAGAGCTGTTCCGCCAAAAGGGCGCAGGGTTCATTGTAAAACAGGTTCGATGTGTGCTGTATCTTCAGCAGCTGAGCCTGCACCGCCTCGCTCCATTCCCGGTCGCACACGCCAAAGGCGTTTACGGCGATCCCCGTGCCCAAATCGATATATTCCTGCCCGCCGTCATCATACACAAGGGACCCGGAGCCACGCACAAGGGTCAGCGGAAAGCGGGCATAGGTGTTTGCCACATAGGTTTGATCAATTTTTTGAATGTTCATAATTATTCCCCGTAATAAACATTGTTCCGATTCCTTCATCGGTAAGCGTTTCAATCAGTATAGCGTGAGAGATTCTTCCGTCGATGATAAACACCTTCCGGACCCCCCGGCGTATCGCCTCGATGCAGCAGTTGACCTTGGGGATCATTCCGCCGCTGATGACGCCCTCTCGCATGAGCTTGGGCGCATCGCTGACCGGTATTTCGCTAATCAGCGTGGAGTCATCGTCTTTATTTCTGAGGATCCCCGCTATATCGGTCATGGAGATAAAACTCTCTGCCTTCAGCTCTCCGGCAATTCTGGCCGCCGCCGTATCTGCGTTGATGTTGTAGGTATTTCCTTCGGAATCACAGCCCACGGTGGACACCACCGGAATGTATCCCTTTTCCAGCACATCCAGTATGGGCGCCACATTGACCTTGGTGATCTCGCCCACATACCCCAGCCTTTCGTCCTGCTTTTCTGCCTGGATCATATGTCCGTCGATGCCGCAAAGTCCTATAGCCTTGCCGCCCTTGTTCTCCAACAGGTTCACAAGATTTTTGTTCACCTTGCCGGCAAGCACCATCTGCACCACATCCACCGTTTCACGGTCGGTCACACGCAGGCCGTTGACAAACTCTGATTTCTTGCCGATCTTGGTGAGAAGCTCGGTAATTTCCGGCCCGCCGCCATGCACCAGCACGACCTTGACGCCGATGAGCGAAAGCAACACGATATCGCCCATCACCGCCTCCTTCAGTTCCTCGTTGATCATGGCGTTTCCGCCGTATTTAACCACGAGTATTTTGTTATAGTATTCCTTTATATAGGGAAGCGCCTGTATCAGAATATCCGCCCTCTGAGCATTGGTGATCTGGGATTTCACAGTGAAAATTCCTCCTTTTCGGTATCAGGTTCTGTAATCGCCGTTGATTTTGACATAATCGTAGGTCAGGTCGCACCCCCAGGCAACGGCACAGCCGGTTCCGTCTCCCAGAGAAATCTGAACCGTTATTTCCTTCTCCGAAAGAATCTTCTTTGCTTCGCTTTCGGAGAACTCCACCCCGGCTCCCCCTTTGCAGACCTCCACACAGCCGGCCGCAGAGCAGAAGGACACATCAATTTTATTTACATCCACCTTCGCCCCGCTGTATCCGATGGCGCAGAGGACCCGCCCCCAGTTGGCGTCTGCGCCGAACATGGCCGCCTTGAAAAGCGAGGAACAGACCACTGCTTTGGCCGCAATGCGGGCGTTTTCCTCGTCCACAGCTCCGCAGACCCTGCATTCGAGCAGCTTGGTAGCGCCCTCGCCGTCTGCGGCAATCATGCGGCACAAGTAAGAGGTCACGGCGTGCAGGGCTTTGCAGAAGGCATTGTAATCCTCTCCGGCCGAGTCGATAAGGTCGTTGCCCGCCAGTCCGTTGGCAAGCACGGTCACCATATCGTTTGTGGAGGTATCTCCGTCCACGCTGACCATGTTGAAGGAGGTTTTCACATCCTCGCAAAGGGCCGCACGCAACAGAGCCGGTGCGATGGCACAGTCGGTGGTGACAAACACCAGCATTGTGGCCATATTCGGATGAATCATGCCGCTGCCCTTGGCAATTCCGCCGATGCGGCAGAGCTTTCCGCCGGCCTTGAATTCATAAGCTATTTCCTTGAGCTTGGTATCGGTGGTCATAATGCCCTCGCAGGCCGCTTCGCTGTTTTTGCCCAGTCCTGCGACAAGAGCGGGAATGCCCTTTTGGATCGGAGCGATGTCCAGCGGCTGCCCGATCACCCCGGTGGAAGCCACGACCACATCCTTGCCGGAAATATGCAGTTCTTCCCCCAGAAGAGCGCACATCTGCGTTGCAATTTCGATGCCGTTTGCGTTGCAGGTGTTGGCATTTCCGCTGTTGCAGATCACCGCCTGAGCAAAGCCGTCGGAAATGTTCTCCCTGGTCACTGTCAGCGGCGCGCCCTTCACCAGATTGGTGGTGTAAACCGCCGCCGCAGAGGCTCTTTTCTCGCTGTAAATCAGCGCCAGATCCTTTTTGGTTTTGTTTTTTCGGATTCCGCAGTGTATGCCGCTGGCCAGAAAGCCCTTTGCGGCACAGACACCGCCCGCAATTTTATTCATATCGGTATTTCCTCCCCAATCATTTCCAATCAAATCCAATCAAAGTATAAGACCGGTTTTACGGTCTGCCCCCAGAACGATATTCATGCACTCGATCGCCGCACCGGAAGCGCCCTTGCCCAGATTGTCATACACGGCCACAAGGAGTATCCGCTCCTCATTTCCGAAGACCCCGATCCTCATGGAATCTCTGCCGGACAACTCCTTTGCCGAAAGGAAACCGCTCTCTCCCAGAGTCCCATCATAGGATACAATTTCCCCGCTGTAACAGTTTTTATAAACACGCCGGATGTCCTCTGCGGTGCATCCTTTGGCAAGACTGTTTGCAAACAGCGGTACAGTGACCTCCATGCCGCTGTAAAAATCCGAAACGACCGGACAGAACACCGGGCTGTTCTCAAGGCCCGTAATGCCTTTCATTTCCTTCAGATGCTTGTGATTCTGGCCCAGGGCATACTGCCTGGGAGCATCCAGAAGTGCCTCCCGGCCTTCCGCCTCGTACTCCCCGATCATCTTCTTTCCGCCCCCGCTGTAGCCCGTCAGGGAATGGCAGAAAAGGCGGGCATCCTTATTCAGAATGCCGGCGCTTACAAGCGGATAGACCAGCGCAATAAAGCCGCCAGCATGGCATCCCGGTACGGCAATTCTGCGGGATTCTGAAATCCTTCCGGCAAATTCCGCAGAGAGCTCCGGAAACCCGTAAGCCCAGCCGGGGGATGTCCGGTGGGCGGTGGAGGTATCGATCACCGTCACCTCCGGATTTTCCAGCATCGCCACCGCTTCCTCGGCGGCGGCATCCGGAAGACACAGAAAGGCAATATCGCAGGAGTTGAGTGCCTCTTTTCTCCTTGCGGGATCCTTTCGCTCCGCATCGGAAAGGGTCTGCAACAGAATGTCGCTTCGCTTCTCCAGTCTTTCGTAAATACGCAACCCTGTCGTTCCGGCCTTCCCGTCAATAAATACCTTTTTGGCCATTGTACTCACTGCTCACTGCCCCCTCTATATAGTTCTCTCTTTTCTCTTTAAATGAAAATCCCTTTTGCCTTTCCCGATCTGTCGGCTCAAGACTGCTTCAAGAAATTTCATGCGAAAATGAATATATATTCTACCAATGTATGCATTGTACACCAATTACTTGTGTTTGTCAATGCATAAAAATTCAATTACACAACTATTTAATCAAAATGTGATGTGTATTATGCACAAAAATGGCGTCTCAGCTCATTTTTCAGCCAGAGCAGAACGGAATAATTATTCATTTCTGCGTGCAGAATGAGGAATCCGTTTTCCCTGTAGAAAAAGACCCGGCCAACAATGAATTATCATTATCAGCCGGGCAATAAGCATACAGTATCACGGGGATAACGGCTCCCCGGAACATTCAAAATCTGTGCAAAGGACCGTTTTCCCGAAGAAAGGAGAACCAAAACGAAAGAATTCCTGTATATTTCAGGTTTTCACCACAAGCTTCTGTGGCAATACGGCGCTGCCGGACAGGGGGAAATTTTCAGCAGTGCTCTCCCATTAAAGCAGTGCAAGAACTTCCCCGGCATTGGTATCCGGCTTTACCTTTTCCAACACTTTCTCTATACAGCCGTTCTCGTCAATGATAAAGGTGGTCCGCACAACCCCGTAGCTGAGCTTTCCATACAGCTTCTTTTCCTGCCAAACCCCGTACGCCTGAATGGCCTCTAAATCCGGGTCGGCCAGCAGAATGAAGGGCAGGCCCTGCTTTTCGGCAAATTTGATGTGGGAGGATACGCTGTCCTTGCTGATACCGATCACCTCCACATTCCTTTTCTGAAATTCTCCGTAAAGTCCCGCAAAGGCACAGGCTTGTCTTGTACAGCCGGGGATATGGTCCTTGGGATAAAAATACAGAACAACCTTCCGTCCCGCAAAATCGGAAAGCGACACCGGCCTCCCGTTTTGGTCGTTCAATTTGAATGCGGGGGCTTTCTCTCCTGCTTTTAACATCGTGATCTCTCCTTTATTTTTTGGGGCACCTCTAAATGTTCAAAGTACCTTCGGCGGCAAGACTGCCGTTGCCGGATATGCCGAGAATTTTTTGAAGTGCTCTTTCTTCAGAATTTACTCCGGTCCGCCATCGTTTTGTCCTCCAAAAGACCTGCGGCGCCGCATTTTTCAGAGGTTTTGAAACCGAAATCGTAAAAATACCGATCCCCTTCCCGCCGGACCGTGACCCCGAAGGTCTGTCGGACCATGTCGTTTTCACAGACCTTGTCAGGCGGGCCGAAACAAACAATACTTCCTTCTTTCATCACGGCGATCCGGTCCGAATAAGCGAAGGCCAGGGGAAGATCGTGCATCACCGCCACCCCCCTTCCCTGTCTCTGCCAGTTGCCGCAGCATATTCATCAGTCCGAGCTGATGTCCGATGTCCAGATAGGTTGTAGGCTCGTCCAGCAGTATATAATCGGTGTCCTGTGCAAGGGCCATGGCCAGATAGGCATTCTGCCGCATGCCGCCCGAAAGAGCGGCCATCGGCTGGGCGGCACTTTCCTTTATTCCTGTGCGCTCCACGGCGGCTTGGGCTATGGCCCTATCCTTTTTGGTGTAGCTTCTCGGATAGGACAGATGGGGAAAACGCCCGTGCAGCACCATCTGCTCCACCGTCATATCGGGCAGGCTTTTTCCCTGGGCAAGATACGCAATGCGCTTGGCAATTTCGGTTCTTTTCATCAAAGAGAGACTCTTGCCGTCTACCGAAAGCTGACCCAAGGTACAGGGAACCAATCCGAGCATGGTTTTTAAAAGCGTGCTTTTACCGCACCCGTTTGTGCCGATCACGCTGGTGAGCGTCCCCTTGCCGAAGGACACCGACAGATTGTGCAGTATTTCCTTTTTTCCGTATCCTGCACAAATATTTTTCATTTCAAGCACGGCTGTGTCCCCCTTTTCCCTTCACAAGAATGAACAGAAAGAAGGGTGCTCCCAGAAAGACCATCATAATGCCCACGGGAATTTCGTAGGGCGAGAACAACACCCTGGAAAGGGTATCGCACAGCGCCACAAAGCCTGCGCCAAGCAGAGCGCTCAAGGGCAACAGGTGCCTGGAACGGGTCCCGGCGATCCTGCGCACCGCATGGGGCACCAGAAGCCCCACAAAGGACAGCAACCCGCAAACGCTGACTGCCGCACCGGCCAGCAATGCCGCCAAAAGCAGAAACAGCATCCGCATCCAGTTGGTGTTCAGCCCCAGACCCTTTGCGCTTTCGTCTCCGAGAGCCAGCACCTCCAGCTCGTTTGACAGCGTAAACAGGAGCACAAGAACCACAAGCGTCACGGCCAACGCCGGAAGAAGTTTTTGATAGGTAACAGAAGAAAAACTGCCGACCCTGAAATCGTTGCTTAAAACACCTGCGTCCGGAACCAAAGTGATGACTGTGTCCGAAATTGCACCCAACAAGCAGCTCAGCGCAACGCCCATCAAAATCACGGTCCCTCGGGATGCCCCCATTTTCGGGCACCGAAGCTGACCAGCATCGCCGAAAGAAAGGCACCGAGAAACGCAAAGAGCGCCAGCCGCCAGCCGCCGAAAATTCCAAGAGCAGTGCTGACCGTCACCGCAAGCCCCGCTCCTGCATTTACGCCGATGATGCTGGGCGAAGCAAGACGGTTGGCAAGCACCCTCTGAATCACCCCGCCCGAAACGGCCAGAGCCGCTCCGCAGGTAAAAGCCGCCAGAACTCTCGGAAACCGGACATAAAGAAAAATTCTTGCCGCAGGACTTTCAGTGTCGCCGAAAAACAGGATGTCGATCAGCTCCGAAAGTCCAAGCTCGGCAGCACCGCACAAAATGCCGAACAGGCCGGAGAACAGCAACAGCAGAAAGGCGCACAGATAGAGGAATCCCGTCTTGTTTTTATTCCACGGTTTCGCCCGTAAGTGTTTCATAGAGCTTTTCGTATGCCTCTGCCCAGCGTGCGTTCGGCTTTAGATTGAACAGGGTCTTCTCCATCATGAGCAATCTGTTTTCCCGGACAGCCTTCAGCGTCCCCCCAGGCAGGGTTCTCCCTCATCATATTTTCCAAGGAAGCCTTGGCCGCCTCGGTGTCGCTTCCCATCGTGACCACAAAAATGCGGTAAGGCTCCTCCCGGATCACCGCTTCCACGCTGAGCGTGTCCAAAAGCCCCGTATCACTGTCTGCAATATTGGTACAGCCCATATCCGCCAGCATTTCCCCCAGGATCGTCCCGGTACTTCCCTTCGCCTTGACAAAAACGGAGGAGGCACGGAGCAGAAGCACCTTGCGTTCTTCCTCCGGAACATTCCGGTTCTGATACCGGGCTTTGATTTCTTCTATCTGCTCCTTGACCCGCAAACCGTTTTGCTCGTAAAGATTCTTTCTGCCGATAATATCGGTGCAGATATTCAGCATATTCAGGTAATCCTCGAAGTTGTCCACATCAAAATACGCCACGGTGATTCCCGCCGATTCCAGCGCATCCTTCATTTTCACATTGCTGGCCGTGGAGGCGCTTGCCAAGACAAAATCGGGGTCGGCAGACAGCAAAAGCTCCAGGTTCGGAGAGTGAGCGCCGCCAAGATTTACAGCCTCTCCCAATTCCAGCTTAAAGTCCTCCCAGGCATCCTCCGCCGAGGCGCAAAGACTCCCCCCGGCACTGAGCCAGGCATCGGAAAAGCTCCCGAGCAGTGAGGCGACCCTTTCGGTATTTTGAGAAACGGCAACTTCACGGCCAAGAGCATCGGTAAAGCGGATTTCCCCGCCGCCGTTTTCACGAGCCTTTGCCCCGCAGGCCGAACAACAAAGGGCAAGGCTGACGATCATTGCAAGGAATAATAAAAACAACAATGGTTTTTTATTGTAAAAAGCTTTCATAATTCTCCTGAACACAGCGCAAAAATCATTGACAGCCGTACAAAACCGTGCTATAATTCCAGCGTTAAAGGGTGGCTTCCGAATCGCCTGTCGTTGTAACACAGAAATGTAGGATTGTCAATCGCAGAGAACACAAAAAGACAGCCCCTGAAAGGAAAAAGAAATGAGCATCACGAAAGAACAGATTACCAATGTTAAAGGAAGAGGCTTTCTACAGAATCGAGGAACCGAGTGTTTTTCGGGCAGGATGTGACCGTTGCAGGACTTTTTACGCCCGACAACCTTCATGCCATTGCAGAATGCGCTGAAAAATTCGGAAACGGAAAGGTGATCTTCACTTCCAGACTGGCTGCAGAGATTGTAGGCATTCCCTTTGAAAGAATTCCGGAAGCGGAAGAATTCATGGCAAAAAGGAATCTCCACTTCGGCGGAACCGGGGCAAAGGTTCGTCCGCTTACGGCCTGCAAAGGCACAACCTGCGTGTACGGTAACATCGACACTCAGGCTTTGGCCAAAGTGCTGTTTGACCGGTTTTACATAGGCATGGGCGATGTAAAGCTTCCCCATAAATTCAAGATCGGTGTGGGCGGATGTCCCAACAGCTGCATGAAGCCCAGTCTGAACGATGTGGGCATTGAAGGCTGTAAAGCGTTTTCTTTTGATTCCGAGAAATGCCGGGGCTGCACCACATGCGCCGTCGAGGTACACTGCCCTTCCAAGGCCGTACACACCGTCAATGGCAAAGCCTTGATCGATGCGGACAAGTGTACAGCTTGCGGCGTCTGTATCGGAAAATGTCCCTTTGCAGCAGTGCCTAAGAACGCACAATCGGTATGTCGTGTTTTTGTCGGCGGAACCTGGGGAAAAACACAGAGAATGGGAACACCGCTCAGCAGAGTTTACTCTTTTGAGGAAATTCCGGAACTGGTCGAAAAGGTAATGCTTTGGTACAGGGAGAACGGATATGTGAAGGAGCGTCTGGGGGCAGCAATCGACAGACTGGGCGTCAGCACACTGGAAGCTGCTCTTGCCACCAATGACCTTCTGGACCGGAAGGAAGAAATCCTTGCAAAACCTCTGCTCCAAAGATAAACCCCTGCTTCAAAGATAAACCCTTGAATGCTGAACGGCGTGTAACAAACAAACGCCATCCCCTCCCCGGAATCGGTGGGTATAGCGTTTGGCATAATAAGGACACGGATGTCCAGACACAAACATTCAAACAAACCACTCTTGGATTTGAAGAAAAGACCGCCCCTCGAAAACACACCGTTGGGCGCCTGTTTTCTTCAAATCCGAAGAGGCCTCTTTTTGGGGGCTTGACAAAATTCTGAAGAGTTGTTATACTGACCTTGTCAACCTTAAGTCAAAATCTATTTGACCACGGGTTTGACCACTTACGGAAAACCGCAAAAATCGAATACTTTACACACTTCGGGGTGTGGCGCAGTTGGTAGCGCGCGATGTTTGGGAGCGTGTGACCGCCTCATGAGCCGACCGCCGAAAGCTCGCAAAATCTTCGTTTTTCTCGTGTTTTCTCGCTTTTCCGCCGCCGTGTGTTTCGGCAAAAAACTTTTGACCACAGATTTGACCACTTACGGATTTGACCGAAAAATTGAATATTATTCGCTTATCGGGGTGTGGCGCAGCTGGTAGCGCGCGAAGTTTGGGACTTCGATGCCGTCGGTTCAAATCCGGCCACTCCGACCAAAAGTCATCCGAAAATGAGGCTTTTCGCCCCACTTTCGGCTGATTTTTTGCTTATAATCGGTTTTTATCCACCACTTCGGCAAATTCGCCTGACGGCAGAAACGCGGCTTGTGCCATAGTTACAGCACAAGCCGCTTTCTTTTTTTCGGAAGGCTTTTTCTTTGACTACTGCAACGCAATTTTTAAGGGCTGACCGAGGTCAGCTCTCGCTTTTTATTCGCCAATCATGAACTGTTCGTCTCTCCTGTCGAGGCGGCGATATTTGTATTCGTCATCGCCACACCCTTGAAGCACAATCACATCATCGGTATATCGTTTTATTGTCCACGCAAGACCTCGTTGGGTCATGGTGCATTTTCCAAGCTCGCATTGCTCAGTTGGTATTTCGATATTTTTCGCTTCATATGAAAAATCACATGAGAATCGGCAATATTTTTCGCTGTTGTCCTTGTAATTGCGTATTCTGAAATACTGCCCGCCGGAAAATAACCCGATGTCAAATACAATGTTGTATGACGCGCCGCAATATATATTGGTATCCTCCGGTCTTACAGAAAAAATGTACTCTGTTTTACCCGTGCAAAGATAAAAATTGAACCAATCGACGCTCGCCTGATAGCTGTCCGCCATTCTCCAAAGTGTCAGGCATTTGGGAATCCCCGCTTCCTTTACTTTAGGGAGCGGTTTTCCGCTGTGATCGACATAAAATTTTTCAAGGCGTCGCATGGTTCGCACCTCGCTCATGTCATAAGCTTCGCCAAGCGTTGTACCCAATCGGTCGCAGTTTGAAATTACGGTATCGCTGTCTTTGAGAAAGTAAGCATATTGCGTTATATTTTCCGCTTGATTGCGCTCGCAAACCGCGACCAAGCGTTTTTTACTTTCGTAACCGGTATACAGCTTAGTCCCCAATATGCTTTTGTCGGGTGAACAATAATATTTCAGCGCATATTTTTCAGTTTCGACAATCTCGGCATTTGACGAACGATATACGCCACAGGCAAACACCTCTGTTTCGGTATCAAACGTGCTGATCCCGTCCTTGAGAATAGAGTCGGTCGTTACAGAAAACAATTTGCTGATGAGTACGATTTTTGCAAGCTCCGGATATGATTGATCGAGCTCCCACCGTGAAACTGTCTGTCTTGTCGTTCCGAGCTTCTCGCCGAATTCTTCCTGCGAAAGTCCAAGCTCCAGACGTATTTGTTGAATTCTTTGCCCCATTGTCATAGCATTATACCTCCTGTATGGTGTGATATAATTATACCAGCTCTGTCCTTTGTTTGTCTACCAAACGGGCATGGAAGTTTGTCACGCACCACGTGACAGCATTTTTATTATACCATTATATTCGCTTTTTTCAAGATATATCTGAATAATCAAAGCACGAAAATATTGTTTTTTACTTTCCCGCCTTGATTTCCGCAATCTCCTTTTTCATCTCCGCAATCAGCACCTTGAGCTTTT
>ERZ857757.281-NODE-281-length-57705-cov-6.255455_pt1 | contig 57705 bp, 47 predicted proteins | sample MGYA00519764_ERZ857757 | MGnify/ENA primary metagenome ERZ857757 (study PRJEB31778, sample SAMEA3449359) | human gut metagenome | biome: human gut; feature: human-associated habitat; material: faeces | place: United Kingdom | collected 2010/2012 ...
CTCGTTACTTTATTTTCCCTTTTTGGTCTCACATCATTGACAAATGTACATTTTTGCATTTTTCTTACTGACCGGGGAAAAGGTTCTTGTTCATAAGAGCAAGGACGGTATCTTTGTAGTAGTAATAGAGGATCTGGGCGTAACTTTTTCCCTCGTTCGCCAGAGCAATGGCCCCCCACTGGCTCATGCCCACGCCGTGTCCGCTGCCGTATACCACAAAGGTGAACTCCTCCTTATCCGGATTGTAGGACACATCAAACTTTGTCGAGCGCAATCCAACGGCTTGCCTTAAGCGTACTCCCTTTACCGGCACACCGTAGATATACACCGTGTCCACCCGGCCGCTTTCGGTTTCTGTAATCATCCCCAAAGGAAAAGCGCCGCCGGAAAGATACTTTTCTGCCGTCACGCTCCCGAACAACTCCTCTAAAAGCGTAGCCGAAGAAAAACGGTAAACCTTCACCATTTCCTTTTCCACCGGACTGTACACCGACTGCAAATAAGGCACATAGTTTCCGAAAACCTCTTGGCAGGAGGCGGTGTAGCCGTAGGAACACCAGTGGAAATAGGCGGTAATGACCCGGCCCTTGTAGGTCAGGATCTGCCCCTCGGTACTGCGCACTGCCTCAAGACACCGGCTTCTCTCGGTCTCATTCAGGGTGGCAAATTCCTCTTCGCTTAGGCAGGCCATACAGTGTGTATAGTCGTCACAGGTCATTGCTCCGTAGTGACACTCATAACGCACCGAAGCGTTCGACAGGATGTAACTGCGAATGGCGATCGCCTGGGCTTTTAAAGCCTCCATGGGCGAATTGCCCGACATTTCCGCCTGCAAGGCCCTTGCCACATAGTCCTCAAAGAGAACGGTCTCCACGATTCCCTTTTCATGATTGTAAACGGTCAGCAGAAATTCCTCCGGTAAGGGCGACTCTCCGGGTGTTGGCTCCGGCTCCTCGCTCGGCTCGACCGACGGTTCTTCTGTCGGCTCGCCGGTGGGTTCTTCCGTCGGCTCGGCAGTCGGTTCTTCTGTCGGCTCGGCAGTCGGTTCTTCTGTCGGCTCGGCAGTCGGTTCTTCCGTCGGTTCGGCAGTCGGTTCTTCCGTTGGCTCAGCAGTCGGTTCTTCTGTTGGTTCGGAAGACGGCTCTTCGCTCGGCTCTGCCATCGGCTCGGAAGCAGCATCCGGGGAGAGATAGCCATCAGACAGACTGGCAAAATTCTCCTTTGCGGAATCCTTTGGTTCGGTGAGAGCCCCCTCGGAAGCGGGCGGAAGGAGATTCTCCTCCCCTCCGACACCCGGAACGCTTGACAATGCCTGACTTTCAAAGACGGTTCCTTCCCCTTCCGCAGGCTTTTCCTGAACTTTTCCGGCACACACTCCAAGCAATGCCCAAAGCATCACCGAAAAGAGCAATACTCCCAACACGGCCGACAACGCTGCTTTTTTGCTTTTTTGAAAAAATCTTTTCACATTCTCCATACCCTCGGCATATTCCTTTCGCATTTCGTTTTTAGCTCGTCCTATGGAAGATTATGCCTGTTTTTTTGCAAATATACTTGACAATGATAGTACAAAGTTGTAAAATGCAGAAGAACAAAGTGTGAAATTTCAGAGTTTTCCTTGAAACATCCGCATAAAAGTAGTTTTTTGGACAAACAATCCGAAAAATGTCGCCTTTTTTTCGGTGCGTTTTCCGGATCTTTCCGTTCCGCCCCTTTTTTGCTGTTTTTCAGCCAAGATTAAATCATTTTTCAAATAACCGTCACATTCCCAGTATATACTTCTCTTGCAACAGGGACAAAAATTCCCTCCGGCCAAGCAGCCGGAGCACGCTGCATGATGCCCATAATTGAAGAAAGGAAGCCTTTCCGAAAGGAAGGTCAGGGTGACGAATATGAATTCCAAGCTGAACGATCCGGAAAACAATCTCAATTCCGAAAGCAACCCTTCTGCCGCAGAAAATCCTGCGGAAAATCCTGCCAAGGAGATGCAGGAAAGAGCCGAGAGAGCGGCTTCAGAGCCCACATCCGGGAACGCTCCCGGAAACACCGAAAGCGTTGAAAGCCCGGAGAACTCCTTTGAAGCACAGAATGCTCATCTGGAAAAAAACGCCGGTGAAAATCCGGAAAGCCAAAATCAGGGAGACGGGATTCCGAACAGCGGAATTCCGGGAAACGGGATTCCGGGAAACGGGATTCGGAATGAAATCCGGGACGAGGGAACTCCGAACGGCGGAATCCCGAACAGTCCGTTCCCTTCCGGAAGCAACGGCGGCTTTGACCGGCCCACACCGTCGTATCCGCCTTCTGCTCCTCCTCAGTCCTCCGGTAAAAACTCCAAGAAGGGCCTGGTCATTGCTCTCTCCGTTGTTTCCGCTCTGCTGGTGCTTGTGCTGATGCTGTTTGCCGGCACTGCTTTGCATGCTCTGTTGGAAGAATGGAATGACCGCATCGAATCCGGCAAGGATCCTTTGGAAGGTATTTTCGATACCTCTCCCTCCAAGGATTCTTCCCCCAGCGCTTCTCCTTCTCCCACACCGGTTGCCAGCTATGACCAAAATCAATGGGTGAACACCGAGAATGCCGGAAACGAAAATGCCATTGTCCGGGTTGCGGCAACCTGTTCTCCGTCGATTGTGACCGTAAATGTGACCACAGCCACCGCCAAGGGTTCGGGAAGCGGCGTTATCTGGACCGGTGACGGTTATATTGTCACCAACAACCATGTGGTTGAGGATGCCGTCTCCCTCTATGTCACTCTGGAGAACGGCGATAAATACCCCGCTACCTGCATTGCCAGAGATCCGGAAACCGACCTTGCTCTTTTGCGCATCCATGTAAAGGGCCTTCTTCCGGTAATTCAAGGAAACGGAAGCGAGGTTCTTGTGGGTGAAACGGCCATAGTCATCGGAAACCCCTTGGGAACTCTGGCAAATTCGGTGACCAGCGGCATTGTCAGTGCCCTGGCAAGAGACATCACCTTAGACGGCACGGTCATGCACCTGATGCAGGTCACTGCCGCCATCAATCCCGGCAACTCGGGCGGCGGGTGCTTCAACGCCGAAGGACAGCTCATCGGCATTGTGAATTCCAAAAAATCGGCCACCAGTGTGGAAGGAATCGGTTTTGCCATTCCTATTGAAACCGTAAAGACCACCATCGGGAAGATGATCGAAGAGGATGATTCCACTCTGCGCAAGTCGCTGGGAATCACGCAGTGCTATGAGATTACCAAAGAAAATTATTCAAATTACAGCAACGCAACGCTGATTTCCAAAATGGAGGAGCTGAGCGGTGCTCCTGTTTACGGCCTGATTGTGGCCTCTGACGGCATGGTGGACTATGCGGAAAGCGACAACACCTTCGCCTACGGAGATCTGATCAAAACCATCGACGGCAAGGAAATACGAACCTTAAACGAAGTGAACGAGCTTCTGGAAGGCAAGGAAAAAGGGGAGGAGCTGACCGTAGTGGTTTCCCGGCTGGTTTCTCAGAGCTACGGCTTTATGCAAAATAAATATTCCCTGCAGGCGGTCACTCTGAAAATTCGGGTGATCGAGATGTACAGGTAACAAAATCATTCTTTGCCGGGACGATGCGCAGTTGCATCCTCCCGGCAAACCTTGGATTCATGACCATATTCTGAGAAAGGAAAATTATTCATGAGCAAACTTCTGATAGTAGATGACGAATCGGCAATCCGGACGCTGATTGTGAAATACGCCACCTATGAGGGCTATGAGGTGGAGGAAGCCGAAAACGGAATGCAGGCGGTGGAAAAATGCAAAAAAGAGGACTACAGCCTGGTGATTTTAGACATTATGATGCCCGAACTGGACGGATTTTCCGCCGGCAGAGAGATCAAAAAGCTGCATCCGAATCTGCCCATCATTCTGCTGTCCGCCCGGGGAGAGGAATACGACCGGATCAACGGCTTTGAGATCGGGGCAGACGATTATGTGGTCAAGCCCTTTTCTCCCAAGGAACTGATGCTCCGGGTTTCCGCCATTCTGAAAAGAGTGAAGAAAAGTCCCGAAACCACCACCAATTTCTTCCGTTTGGGGGGACTTTCGGTGGATTTCACCGCCAGAATCGTGAAAATCGACGGCAAGAGGATCGAGCTTTCCCCAAAGGAATATGAACTGCTCTTCTATATGATCCGAAATGCCAACATCGCCTTGACCAGAGAAAAACTGATTTGTGAGGTCTGGGGCTATGATTTTTACGGAGATGACCGGACCTTGGACACCCACATCAAACTCCTGCGCCGGAGCCTTGGGGAATACAGCAGATATATCGTAACGCTGCGCGGCGTGGGGTATCGCTTTGACACCAACCAGTGAACCGGAAGGGCGTTTTCTTAAAAAATGCCGTCAAAAGAAAAAAGAACGGCACAATCGGATAAGCGCCAAATGGAAGCTTCTGCTCTCCCTGCTTCTTCTGACGGTTCTGAGCCTTTCCTTTATCTGGTTTGCGCAGAGCTTTCTTTTGGATAAGGTCTATCTCGGCATCCAGAAAAAAGAACTGCGTGAAGCGGGGCAGGAGCTCTTGACCGCCGATCCCGATTCTCTCTCCGAAAGAATGGCCGAAATCGGGGCGGAAAAGAACATCTGTATTTCTTCCTATGTGATCTATAAGAACTCCTGGATCACCTGCCGGGGAGACTATAAATCCAAATCCAACTGCAATTGTCTTTTGCATCGGCTTCTTTCGGTTTCGGGTGATCTGCACAGCTCCCTTTCCAATCCCAACGGAATTCTGGATCGGTCTGTGCTGATTCTTGACGCTGCAAACGGCGCCCTGCAAAACGGCGGATTCTGCTATCTTGATTCCAGCAATCTGGAAAGCGAAGCTGTGGCCAAGGAGAACATAACCGTGGCCTATGCTGTAAAAACCGATGAATTGCGCACCACCGTGTTCTTTCTCAACGCCTCGGTGATTCCCCTGGGTTCAACCGTGAAAACCATGAATACCGTTATGTTCGGGCTGTCGGGCATTGTTCTTCTCTGCACGGCGGTTTTCGCCCTGCTGATCTCCTTTTGGATCACCCGGCCCATCGAAAAGATCAACCGGGCCGCAAAGCGTCTTGCCAAACGGGACTACAGCGTTCATTTCGACGGAAAAGGCTACAAGGAAATTACCGAGCTTTCCGACACGCTGAACTACGCCGCCGAGGAGCTTTCCAAAACCGATCATCTGCAACGGGAACTGGTCGCCAATATTTCTCATGACCTGCGCACGCCCTTGACCCTGATTTCCGGATATGCCGAGGTGATGCGGGATCTGCCCGATGAAAAGAACGAAGACAATCTTCAGATCATCATTGATGAGAGCAACCGGATGAAAGCCTTGGTCAACGATGTACTGGACATTTCCAAGATCGAATCCGGAACGGCAGAAATGACCATGGAACCGTTGGCTCTGACCAACAGCATCGAAAGCGAACTGACCCGCTACAACAAATTGCGGGATCGGGAAGGCTACTCCATTGAGTTTATTTATGACCGGCAGGTCAGCGTGGAGGGAGATTATTCCCGGCTTATGCAGGTGGTCTATAATCTGGTCAACAACGCCGTCAACTATGCAGGCGAGGACAAAAAGATCCTGGTCACCCAAACCGTGGAACAGGGGAAGGTCACCATTTCCGTCAAAGATCACGGAGAGGGCATTCCCGAAGAGCAGCTGCCCCTGATCTGGGAACGCTACTACAAGGTAGACAAGACCCATAAAAGAGCTACGGTGGGCTCCGGTCTGGGACTTTCCATCGTTAAAGGAATTGTCAATGCCCATAAGGGCACCTGCGGTGTCTCCAGCACCGTCGGCAAAGGCTCTACCTTCTGGTTCACCTTGGATGTTTTAAGCGAAACGCCTCTGGAAAACTGACCGGTTGCTTCTGCTTCGGACCGTATTTGCCATATAAAAATGGGGGTGCAAAAAACTCTGACCGAGCTTTTTACACCCCTAAACTTTCTGTAGTAAAAGCGTCCTCGAAAGGGAGCTTAATGGACATTCCCCAACGGAAAACAGAACAAAAGACCCTCTGAAGCCTCAGAACAGATACCTGAAATAGGCCTTGAATGCTGAGGGAACGGCCAACGCCTTCCGTTCTTCCTTTGTAAAGAAGGACAGCCCTCCGGTTGTTTCCACCAACACTCTGTACCCGTCCATTTCCCATACCACATGGGAAAAAACATGCCTTGCGTGCGGAAGAGGCTGAATCTCTCCGGGAACAGGCAGACAGCCCCAGCTTTTTAACACCCGGCCCACCTCTTCCGGTGTGGCCTTCCCTTCCAAAGCCGGTATCTCCCACAAGCCCTGCAACAGTCCTTTCTCCGGGCGCTTGCACAGTGCCATTTTCCCATCCTCCGTCACCAACAGTAAGGGCGTTCGTTCCTCCACTCTTTTCGGTTTTTTGGGGGTGCGCTTGGGAAGAAACTCGGTCATTTCCTTTTCAAAAGCCTGACAGTGACCGAGCAACGGACAACCGCCGCAACGGGCGGCTCTGTCAGGACCGCAAAGCGTGGCGCCCAATTCGATCAGAGCCTGATTGAACACATCCGGACGGTCTTTGGGTAAAACCGACCGAACAAACCCGGCAATCTGCTCTTTCGCCCGGGGCGTATCAATGGGCAGTTCCAAGGCCAAATACCGGGAGATGACCCTTAAAACATTGCCGTCCACAGCCGGAACAGGTTCTTTGTATGCAAAAGAAGCAATCGCACCGGCCGTATATTCTCCGATGCCGGGAAGGCTCTGCAGCTCTTTATAGGTTCCGGGCATTTTCCCTTGATAAAGGGCCAGGCACTCCTTGGCCGCCTTCTGCATATTCCGCACTCTGCTGTAATAGCCCAGCCCCTGCCACAGCTTGTTGAGAAGCTCCGGGTCGGCGTTTGCCAGATCCTGGACAGTGGGCAGTGCCGCCAGAAACCGCATATAATAGGGCTTCACGGCCTCTACCCGGGTTTGCTGCAACATAATTTCAGAGACCCAGATTTTATAAGGATCGGTCGTTTCCCTCCAGGGAAGCGACCGCTTGTTTTCTTCATACCAAAGGATCAGTTCCTTTGAAAACGAAAAATCCTTCATCTTTCAGACTTCAAAATCCATACATACCCGGCTCTTGGTATAGGGACGGACATAGGTGTCCGCCACCTCCACATGCGCCGGATGAACGGAATACTCCGCTAATCCTCGGGTACTTTCAAAAACGCTTTCCAGCATCATATCACAGTTGGAAGAATCCAAGGGATGAATATGAATCTGGATGCTTTTTAAGGCCGGAATCTTGCCGTAAAGTCCCTCCAGCTGTTCCTTTGCGCTTTCTTTGATTCCCTGCTTTTGTTCCTCGGTCAGATCTTCTTTCAAGGTCCATAGAATGACATGACGAACCATTTTTTATTTTCCTTCTCAAAATTCAGATTTCAAAATTGAGCCGTAAAAACACTCAAAAGGGGCTGTGCCTTCTGCCCAGCCCCGGAGTTGCTTTTTACAGAGCCTTCACAATGCTTTCGGTGTCCTTGGCAATCACCAGTTCCTCATCTGTGGGGATCAGGTACACCTGAACCTTCGACCTTTCGGAATTCAGCTTCGTGATCGTTCCTCTGGCCGCCGCATTGACTTCTTCGTCCAATTCAATGCCCAGATAACTCATATTCCTGCACACATCCGAACGGATTGCGGCATTGTTTTCGCCGATTCCGGCAGTAAAGACGATGGCATCCACCCCATCCATAGCCGCCGCATAGGCGCCGATATACTTCTTGATCCCGTACACCAGAACATCGTAAGCCAGCTTTGCTTCCTTGGCTTTGCCGTGCTCGTCGGTCTCAATTTCCTTGATGACCGCACGCATATCGGAGGAGGTTCCGGAAACGCCCAGAAGTCCGCAGGTCTTGTTCATGAAATTGTTCACATTGGAAACGGTCAGCGTCTCATAGCCCTTGGGGCGATGCTCCGCCGGAACACGCTCGTAGTTCTCCAGCAGGAAGGGCACCACCGCCGGATCCATATCGCCGGTGCGGGAGCCCATGATAATACCGGCCAAAGGCGTCAGTCCCATGCTGGTATCAAAGCACTTTCCGTCCTTCACAGCGGAAATGGAGGAGCCGTTGCCCAAATGGCAGGTAACGATCTTGGTTCCCTCGGTCTTGCCTAAAATCCTGCACATTTCTCCCGAAACATAGCGGTGAGAGGTGCCATGGGCGCCGTAACGGCGGATGGCCAGATCCTCAGCAATGTCCTTGGGAAGCGCATAGGTCTTGGCAACCTCCGACATGGAGCAGTGGAATCCTGTATCAATCACCAGAACCTGAGGCACCCCTTTCAGCACCGCCGTGATACCCTCAATTCCCTGAATGTGAGCGCCGGTATGAAGAGGCGCCAAGGGTCTGCATTTTTCAAGGTTCTTCAGAACCTGCTCGGTAACCAGCACCGATTCGGAGAAATAGGGACCTCCGTGGACGATCCGATGGCCGACCGCCTCAATTTCATCCATGGAACGGATCACGCCGTAGTCCTTGTTTGTCAGTGCTTTTACGACCAGCTCCACTGCAAAGGAATGGTTCGGAATGCTGACCTCGGTTTCATATTTTTTCTCGCCCACCTTGTGAACGATCTTGCCGCCCTCTTTCAGTCCGATACAATCGCACAACCCCTTTGCAAGCACAGCATAATTCTTTTCGGTATCAAAAAGCTGATACTTCAAGGAAGAGCTTCCTGCGTTTACAACCAATACAATCATTTCTGCCTCCACTGTTTTTTGAGTAGTACATACCCTTTCATTATAGTATATCCTGTTCTGTTTTTCAAGGGCTTTTTATGAATTTTTCCATTCTTCGCTGTTTTTTCCCCGAAAAAAGGAGGTGTAAAAAGCGCTGACCGCACTCTTTTACACCTCCGACGACCGCCCATCAAGAGCCCCCGACCACGATCGCCTCAAAAATGCCGGTCTTTCGACCGGCATTTTTGAGGGGCTGTAAAAACGCATCTTTCACAGCCCCTTTTGCTCTTAATTCTCTCTTACTGCAACTCGGAGAAATACTTGATCGTACGAACCATCTGGCTGGTATAGGAGTTTTCGTTGTCGTACCAGGAAACGACCTGCACCTGGTAGGTGTCCTCGTCGATCTTCACCACCATGGTCTGGGTAGCGTCGAACAGAGAACCGTAGGTGATTCCGATCACATCGGAAGAAACGATGGGCTCTTCATTGTAACCGAAGGAAGGAGAAGCGGCTGCCTTCATGGCGGCGTTGATACCCTCCACAGTCACATCCTTGCCCTTCACCACGGCCACCAGGATCGTGGTGGAACCGGTAGGAGTGGGCACTCTCTGAGCAGAACCGATCAGCTTGCCCTTCAGCTCGGGAATAACCAGACCGATGGCCTTAGCGGCACCGGTGGAGTTGGGAACGATGTTCACAGCAGCGGCACGGGCTCTTCTCAGGTCACCCTTTCTGTGGGGGCCGTCCAGAACCATCTGGTCGCCGGTGTATGCATGAACAGTGGTCATAATGCCGGTCTGGATGGGTGCATAGTCATTCAGAGCCTTGGTCATAGGAGCCAAGCAGTTGGTGGTGCAGGATGCAGCGGAAATGATCTGATCCTCGGCAGTCAAGGTGTTCTCATTCACCGAGTACACGATGGTCTTGGGCATGGAGAAGTGCTCCGGATCCTTTTTGTTGGACGCGGGAGCGGAAATAACCACCTTCCGTGCGCCTGCCAGAATGTGCTTGTTGGCGTCTGCAATATCGGTGTAGAAGCCGGTGCACTCCAGAACCACATCCACCTTCAGCTTCTTCCAGGGGCAGTTTGCTGCGTCCTTCTCGGAATAGATCTTGATGGTTTTGCCGTTTACGGTAATGGTGCCCTCTTCGTCATTTGCGGACACGGTATCGCCCAGAGCATATCTGCCCTGAGTGGAATCGTACTTCAGCAGGTGAGCCAGCATGGAAGGCTTGGTTAAATCATTGATTGCAACCACGGTATAGCCCTTTGCGCCGAACATCTGTCTGAAAGCCAGACGGCCGATTCTTCCGAAACCATTGATCGCTACTCTTACATTTGCCATAATTCTTATCCTCCGGATATTTTTAAATAACATTCATTTTGCCTGTATATTCTACACCAAATTTTTCAAATATACAAGTCTTTTTTCAAAAAAAACCTCATTTGGCGGAAATTTTACAGATTCGTCTTTTTTTACCGGATTTTACTCATATATTTTTCCTTTTGCACAGCATGTGCCTGTTTTTTCCGCCCGAAAATACCGGCCATACCCCTGATTCCCTGGGAAACGCCAAAGGCAACCAGCGCCGGAAGGGTAAATCCGGCAATGACCAGAAGGGTGTACACCAAGCGAAGATCCTCCCCCAGAGCCTGCCGGACCTGGGAAAGAAGAAAGGGAAAGCTGTTTCCGTTGTAAAGGAAGCAATAGTCAAACCATTCAAAAGGAGAAATCCGGTTGCCGATGTAATTCACCGTCGCGGGAACAAGGGCATACAGGGCAAACAGTCCCTCTGCCTTGAAAACCGAATACAGCCGGGGACGGTAGTAGCCGGTGGCCTGCAGGAAAATCCCGGTGAACACCATGAGAAAGTGATAGTTGAAAGAAACCATGGAAGCATAGGTGAACAGCGGGTAAATCTTCAGCACATTCAGATATACAAAATTGGTCAGCCCGAAGAAAACGCCCATCGTGGTCAGAAAAGAAAGGGCAAAATCCTTCGGTTTTCCCTTTGCCCATGCCGCCAGAGGCAGGGCGTATAAAAATAAACTGCAGGGGTACAGGGGCAAAAGTCCGGAAAAATTGAATTGTCCGCCGTAAACATGAATATCGTAGTAGCTTTCCCAGCAGATCTTCGCCGCTTCCAGCACCGGCACAACCACCAAAAGCACCTTCAGGAAAATTTCCACCCGGCGCTTGGGCGTTTTTCTGGTCAGAACACACACAAGACCCGTGAACAGAAAGGCGCCGACCATAAAAAGAATGTGGATCGTTCCGAAAAGATCCCCTCCGTCATAGCCCTCAAATTCCAGCTTGTACCCGAAAAAGTCCGAAACCATAGTCCTCTCACTTCTGATTTCCGGCACCTGCCGGAAGCTTCTCCTCTCCCAGATAGATTCCCAGCCCTTCACAATTCTTGAAAGAGTCCTTTTCGTCAAACAGACATGCCTCATGCAGACGGAGTATCTTCAGCGAAACACAATCCTTAAAGGCTTTGCCGCCCACCTCCAGAACGCCTTCCGCTTCCTGCACCTCCTTCAATGCCGTACAGCCGTTGAAGGCCGAGGAACCGATGGTCTTTATTCCGGAATGCAGAACGGCTCTCTCTAAATTCGTCCTGTCTCTGAATGCGTTTTTTGAAAGCCCGGTCACCCTGATGCCGTGAACTCTCTCTTCGAGAACGATCTCCTTCTGTTCCTCTTCACAGGAAACCGCCACAAAACCGTCAACCGTCAGGGCATAGCGCACACCGTTCACCTTCGGAAAGGAAAAGAAGACTCCGAATGCAAGAATTCCAAGGAAAACAAGAGAAAAAACCGGAATGAGGATTTTCTTTTTCTTTTTGTTCTTTTTCTTTTCCTCTTCCTCCAGCTTTTCCAATTGACGGGAGATCTCTTCCTTCCGCTCCTTGCTGTCCTTATAGCCGTTCAGCTCCACAGCCTTTCCCCAGAGCATCTCCAGCTCCTCCCTGACGAAAGTCTCCCGCTCCATTCCCGCCACAAGCGCCCGATAGTTTTCTTCCTTCTTCTCCAAAAGTCTTTTCTGCTCGTTCTCATAGTCTGAAAGGGTCTGCCGGTAGCCTTTTCCTCCGCAGTCGTATGCCGCCAGAAAATCTTCATAAGAAGAAAGGGGACAGGGCAACAGCGGCAGCTCCGACTCTTCCCGCAGGCCATTATCGGAAAGAAGCCGGCCGATATAGGCAGAGGGCTCCGGCGCCTTGCAAAGACACAGGTCAAAGAGCTTGCGTGCCTCCCCGAACTCCCTCTTTTTCAGGTGGTAATAGGCCTGTTGCAGTGTGGTCATTTCTTCCATACGGGACTATTTCTCCTTTCTTTCTTCCACTCTTCCATTCTTCCGTTTTGTCTTCCGTTTTGTGCCGTCCCGGTTCAGTCCTTCAGTGTCGCAACCGATACAAGAATTTCGGTCACAATGTCCATGCCTTCGGCTGTTATGTGTTCAAATGGTCCGTGGAAAGCATACCCGCCCGTGCCCAGATTGGGGGTGGGCAATCCGGCATAGGAGAGTCTTGCACCGTCTGTCCCGCCTCTGATGGGGCTGGTTATGGGCTCTATGCCGGCATTTCGGGTGGCCTTAAAGGCCCGTTCCACCACATGAAACACCGGTTCGATCTTTTCCTTCATGTTGAAATAGGAGTCGGTGATCTCCACCTTCACAAAGAGCCTTCCGAGTTCCTCGTTCATGCTTTCGGCAAGGCTCTGCAGCAGCGCCTTCCGTTCTTCAAACTTCACCCGGTCGTGATCCCGGATGAGAAAAGAAAGCGTGGCCCTTTCCACATCGCCCTGCATTTCTCCGAGATGGAAGAAACCCTCATAGTTCCGGGTTTTTTCCGGCACTTCCGTTTGGGGCATTCTGCCGAGAAATTCCATGGCCAGCCGACAGGCATTCACCATCACTCCATATGCACTTCCGGTGTGCACATTCACACCCTCAAAAAAGACCTTGGCGGAGGCGGCGTTGAAATTCTCATATACCACTTCCCCCTCTTCCCCTCCGTCCACTGTATAGGCATACGCCGCTCCGAATTTCTGTATATCAAAGCAATCGGTGCCCTTGCCCACTTCCTCATCGGGCGTAAAACAGACGGCAATCCGACCGTGGGGCAGATCTTCGTTTTTCAACCGTTCAAGCATGGTAAGAATTTCGGCAATGCCCGCCTTATCGTCCGCACCAAGCAAGGTCGTGCCGTCGGAGGTGATTAAAGTCCTTCCCTTCAGTTTCTTCAGTTCGGGAAAAACCTCCGGATCCAACACCCGACCGCTTGTTCCGAGAGGCAACGCCTCTCCGCTGTAGTTTTCATGCATCAGAGGGCGCACTTCCTTCCCCTGAAAATCAGGGGCTGTGTCCATGTGGGCTATAAAGCCCACCGTTTCGTCCTCTTCTCTTCCCCTGGTGGCCTCAAACCAACCATATACCAAACATTGTTCGGTCAGCTCCGTCTTCCCGGCTCCCAGTTCCTTCAGTTCCCCCTCAAGAATCCTGGCCAGGTCAAACTGATTGGCCGAGGAGGGATGGCTTTCGCTTGCGGGATCGCTTTCGGTATAAATTTTTGCATAGCGCAACAGTCTTTCATAAGCTCTCATATCAATAATTCCCTTCTTTTTCCGGCTTCAGTATACAACCTTTTCCTCTGTTTGTCAACCAAAAAGAAGGGGACGCACAAAAAGCACTGCGCACGCCCCCTCTTCCGGATTTTCATTTTCCCAGCATATTTCCGATATAGATTCCGTAGCCCTTTTGAGGATCTTCCAGCAACACATGGGTGACTGCGCCCACGATCCGTCCGTCCTGAAGAATGGGACTGCCGCTCATTCCCTGCACAATTCCTCCGGAAAGCTCCAAAAGCTCCTTGTCTGTCACCCGCAACAGGTAGTTCTTGTCCGGGCTGTCCATGGAAAGAATTTTTTCGATCCGGATTTTATAGCGTCCGGGCTGACCGTCGGTCAGGGTGGAAAGAATTTCGGCGTCTCCCTCATGCACTTCGTTCTTTTGTGCCGCAGGCAGCGCTTTTTCTCCCTTGGGCGGATCGCATTTTCCGAAAATTCCCTGTTCGGTGTTGGCCGTGACCTCACCGATAGCCGCCGGACAGAACACCCCTCGCAGCTGTCCCGGAAGTCCCTTTTCGCCCTTCTTCACCGAAGTGAGCCGGACCTTCGTCACGCTTCCGTGAGAAAGGGGCAGAATGCCTCCGTTTACACCGTCGCAAATTCCGTGTCCCAGACCTGCAAAAACGCCTTTTTCCCCGTCATAATAGGTGATCGTGCCAATGCCTGCCACGCTGTCCCGTACATGCACGCCCAGCATCCTGCCGCTTTCCTCATGGAGAGGGACCCTGAAGGACAGCGTTCTTCCCTTTCTCTGCACTTCCAAGTCCGCCGCATCGCCGCTGGTTTCCAAAAGGAGCAGGAGCTTTCCGGCGTTGGGAAGCTCCTGTCCGTTCACCTTCACGATCAGGTCGCCTGCCTTCAGTCCTGCTTTTTCCGCCGGGCTTCCTTCCTCCAAACGGTACACCAAAGCGCCTTCGGTATAAAACCGCACGCCAAAGGGTGTACCGCCCGGAATCAGCATGATTTCTTCCGTCTTGTCCTTTTCCGGTTCCTTCCCTCCGATTGCGTAAGAAAAAAAACCGGATTCCGAAAATATCCCGAGAAACAGGGCGGCAAGAAGGAGCATTGCGGTCCTTCTGCCGCCTTTTTTTCTCTGGCTTTCATTCAATTCTGCATACCTCAAATCTGCTTTATCGTTTGATCCTGCGTCTGAATTTTTTGTTCCGACGCATCTTTATGCTTTGCTTTTTACCGCGCTCTTATGTGAAGCAATATTTGTTTTCCGAACGGCAAAATGCTATTTTTTCAAAACATTTTTTTCCGGTATTTTTGCTTTGAATTCCGGCGACCCCCCCGATCTTTTTTTCATCCGCCGATCGCTGCTTTTCCTTGTCAGTGCCCGCTCGATAAAAATGCAGGTTGCCGGAAACCGAACATTCCCGGCAATCTGCAATCAGGTTTATTTTCGGAAAAAACAAAGGGGAGACTGCTTTTCCGCCAGCTGTTTTGCCGGTTCCTCCGGAGGAATCCCGTATTTCTTGGCCACAGCGAAAGCCGATTCGTCCTTGTCCGGATAGTAAAGAAGAATGCTTCCCCGCTTGCCGGGTGTTTTGCGCTGTTCCGGCAGGATCCGCAGGGTGTCTACGGTCCGGCGGGACTGTTTTCCGAGAAGATAACCGCCGAAATCCACCTCAAAATCCAAAGAGAGTCTGTTGCCCGAAAGACGGTATCGGGTGCCGGAGGCTCTGCAGCAAACTCTTGCCTCCCCTTTTCCCTCCATGGGAATTTCCGTGCGGAAGCGCAAAGGCAGACTGACCCTGCGGGCGTCCGGCGCTCCGGCACTGTCTTTTAAGAGCATCAGCACCTCGGCCGTTCCCTCCAAGGTCGCCTTTTCGCCCTCTTCGCATAGGTGCATTTCCGGTTCGACCACACACTGGAACAGGCGATAGCCGCCCTCCTCCGGCAGGTCCACGCCCACCGTCTCGTTCACCGAAAAGCCGCCCTTCAGGGGAGAGGAAAGTGTGCAGAATTCCTTTTCCGAAGTGGACAGCTCGGTTTCCTTCTCCAAGGAAAAGCCGTCGGTCATCAAAAAGATATTTTTCGGATAGAATACCGCCAGGTCGCAAAGGTAGGTCAGGTCGGCTTCCACCACCCGTTTCTGTCCGAATTCATCCTCCCGCAGACGGAATTCGCTTCCTTCCGGCTGCAGCTCGGCAAAGCAAACGCCCCCTGCGTGCAGACAGTTGTTTTTCACCGTCTGGGAAAAGGTCAGCGAGCGCTCCAAGCAGAAATAGTCCTCTTTTCCTTCGGCGTCCTTACCGGCCGAAAGAATGCAACAAATTTCCGCCGTACCCCGCATTTGGACTTCCCCTTCGGTCACCCGACAGTCCTGGGGCACCAGACGGAAGAAGGAAAACACCAGCTCCCCTGCCGTAGGCATGGCCGCCTCAAAGGACAGATCCTCCGAGAGAGTCAGTCCGGTTTCCCGCAGGCAAAGCACATTCATTCCGGCCATCTCTGCGGTTTCGCATTGAAGCTTGTTTTCGTCCTCCACCGTACGGGCACCGTACAGCTCCGGCATATAGCATCTTCTTTTGTAAACGGCCACATCGGCACCGTTCTGGGAGCGGATATTCAGCTTTCGCGGATTCAGAAGCCGTACATTCACCCCTTCGCAAAGCGGTGTCAGAAGCTCCACGCAGTCCTCGGTCAGCTCCTCATTGCCGATTTTGTCCTCAAAGCCGGTGAGAAAAACAGCGGTGCGCAGAGTCTGATCCTCTGCCACATACAGCACTTTGTAGCACGCTTCCCCCTCATATTCCAGCGTGCCGCTGCCCAAAAACCGTCCTTTGATGGTTGCCGCGGGGAAAACAGCCGCCACCTTTTTGATGTCCGGCAGATAATCGGGCAGAATGTAGTCTTCGGAGGATTCCTTCAGCCGCTTCTCCCGGAACACCTCTCCCGCCCCGCAGAAATTCTCGTCCTCCCCCCGCCGGAAGTCGGGTTTTCTTGTATAATCCATTGCGTCCACTCCTTTTTTCCAAGCATTTATTGCATATGTATGCAAGCCGGAAAGAAAGTATTCTCCCTAAATGCAAAGCCGCAGGTATTCGGCAATTTTCTGAAGAGCCCCCTTCTCGATTCTGGATACATAGCTTCTGGAAATGCCCATTTCTTTTGCGATCTCCCGCTGCGTCAGCGGCACCTGCCCGTCCAGACCGTAGCGCTTGACCAGCACCCTCCGCTCCCGGTCCTCCAGCTCCTTCATGATGAATTCCACCGCCTTTGCCGAGCTGATTTTGGTAAATAACTCCTCTGCAATGTGGTCCTCCGTGCAGAGCACATCCTCATAGGTCAGGGGATTCCCGTCCTTATCCACATCAATCGTCTCGTTGATGGAAATTTCCGCTCCGGTCTTTTTCTGGGTCCGGAAATACATCAGGATTTCGTTCTGAATGCACTTGCCCGCATAGGTGGTGAAGCGGGCGCCGTTGCTGATATTGAAGGTGTCGATGGCCTTTATAAGACCTATGGACCCAATGGAAATCAGATCCTCCTGATTTTTGTTCTGGGAATAATACTTGCGAACAATGTGCGCCACCAGGCGCAGATTGTGTTCAATCAGCTTTTCCCTTGCCTTGCTGTCCCCCGCCCTTGCCCTGCGGAAATAAGTGCGCTCTTCTTCGGACGACAGAGGCGGCGGAAAGCGGTTGCCGTCGCTCAAATGCAGGACCAAATAGAACAATCCTCCAAGGATCGCAAAAACCGATGAACCGAACATAGCTATTCTCCCTTCCGGTGACTGTTTTCTAAATTTATGCTCGGGAAAGCTTGTTCTATGACCGGAAAACATCGGCCAAACAGGAAGCATACCGATGAAAAACCTTTGACAACAGAGGAAAAGTATGCTACAATGCGATAAAGATCGGAAAGGGATGGTGGTTCTATGCGCTGTATGGTGATCGACATTGGCTCCAACACCGTGAAGTACGATGTCTTTTCTGTGGAGGGTTCTGAGTTCACGACCGACACTCACGCTTCCGTTCCCCTGCGCTTTATCAGCTACATAAAGGAGGGGGTCCTGGAGAAAACCGGCTTTGAACTGCTTTGTGAAACGCTTCTGCGCTATAAAAAAGAGGCAGAAGAGGAATATTGCGATGTCATTGCCGCCTTTGCAACCGCAAGCCTGCGGAAAATTGCAGATCCACAGCCGGTTATTGACCGGCTGAAGGAGCGCACCGGGCTGAGCATCCGGCTGCTTTCGGGAGAAGAAGAAGCCGCCTGCAGTTTCACCGGGATGCTTCTGACCTGTCCTTTTCTGCCCCGCCGGGGCGTGATGCTGGATATGGGCGGCGGAAGCACCGAATTCAATTTTTTTGAAGACAAAGAATCGCTCTTTCTCCACTCCTGTCCCTTCGGCGCACTCTCTCTGAAGAACCGTTTTGCTCCGGGAAAGGGACTGACCGCACAGGAAAATCAGGCGCTCTTCTCCTTTGTGCAGGGTCTTATGCCCGACAGCTCTGCCTATAAAGAGCACGGAAAAACGGCCGTGCTGGTAGGAGGAACCGCCAAGGCCTGCGGAAAATTGGCCACCGCCCTTTTGGGCGTTCCCAAGGGCGAAAATGTCTTTTTGCGCACCGCCTTCACCGACCTTTACCGGATCTTCCGGAATCCAACCGAAAAACAGTGGCAGGAGGCCAAGCGTCTTTGCCCTGACCGGTACCAGTTGTTATCCACCGGCACTGCCGCCTTTGAATGCATTTTTGAAACACTCTCCACCGAGCAGATCGTGATCTGCTCCGGCGGTATCCGGGAGGGCTTTCTTCCCGGAATCTGCGGTCTGAAGCACTTGCAATACAGGGGTATACGAAAGAATGAAAAAAACCGATCCGATCCCGAAGCCTCCGCTTTTTGAAGGGATCCTCTCTGTCCGGGCTCTGCTTTCCGCTTATGACAGCGGATTCAACAACCGGCATATAGAAAAAATTCTCTATTCTCCCCTTCGGAAAAGTAAAAATCCAAAGGAATATGCCTACCTCTGCCACCGGGCAGAGGAGCGTGGCTTTTCGATAGAACTGATTCCCGAAGAGGAGTTGTCCCGTCTTGCCGTGGGAAACAGCCACGGCGGAATACTGGCTGTGGCTACCGAACGGGAATACCCGCCTTTAACAGCCCTTACCCTTCCCCCGAAAGGGTTTTATATTCTGATGGAGGGCTTGGAGGACCCCTTCAATTTTGGCTATTCTCTGCGCTCGGTCTATGCGGCGGGCTGCGACGGCGTGATTCTGCCGGGCATCCGGCGAAACGGTGCGGATGGGACGGTCTGCCGCTCTTCGGCCGGTGCATCCGAATACCTTCCCATCTATATGGCACAACCGGAAGACTGCCTGCACTTCTTTCAGAAGTGGGGCTATCGGGTGGTCTGCGCCGACCAGCCAAATTCCGTCTCGGTTTATGAATCCGACCTGAAAAAACCTCTTCTGCTCATCGTCGGCGGAGAAAAAAGAGGAATCACCAGAGAGCTTTTAGACCGTTGCGACCAGATCGTACGCCTGGACTACGGCAGAGACTTTGACGCCGCTCTGTCCGCCGCCTCCGCCGCCACAGTCCTGGCTTTTGAGGTGTTGCGCCAGAATCGTTGAATGCTTCTCGGCGCTTTGGCGGATTTTCTGCTTTCCGCAGAGCCGCCCGAAGCCGCTTTTCCGAATTCTGTTTTCCGGTCGAAAAAACCGATTTTTTGCGGAACTTTGCAGGTATTTCTTGCATTCTGCCCACAACTGTGCTATGGCAACGCTTAAAAAACCCAAGCTCCTGCTTCTTGACGAGCATACGGCGGCACTTGATCCCAAAACCGCCAAAAAAGTTCTGAATATCACCGAGGAGATCGTTGCGAAGGACCATTTGATGACGATTATGATCACGCACAATATGGCAGACGCCATTCGCATCGGCAACCGTCTGATTATGATGCACGAAGGACGCATCGTGGTGGACATTAAGGGCGAAGAAAAGAAGAAGCTCACGATAGAACAGCTTCTTCAGATGTTTGAAGCCTCCAGCGGAAGCCAAATGACAAGCGATAAGGTGATGCTGTCAAAATAACATCCGGAAATCTTAGGTTGGGAAAAAATCGGACACCAGTGCAGTTTTTGCGGGGCTTTGGATGTTATTCACAACGATATAAGCGGGCGAGGGCGCAGAAAAAACTGCGCCCTCGCCCTTTCCATTGGGGTTTCGGTTTTTATTTCCGCACTTCCCCGTCGCAATAGAAGCACCTTACGATTCCCTTCTGGTCCTTATAAAAGCGTTTGGGCAAGGCCCTCTCGCTTCCGGTGATACAGTGGACATTGGTGCATTTTTTCTTCAGTTCCGCCGGCTCCCCCTTTTCTCTGGGGACATCGGGCTTGTCCTTCTCCTTCAGAAGGGTATAAATCAGCGCCATACGCATCAGCTTCCCGTTAAGAGTCTGCTTGAAATAGCAGGCGCGGGGATCCTTGTCCACCGCCACTTCAATCTCGTTCACTCTGGGCAGTGGGTGCAGAACGATCATATCGTCCTTGGCCTCCCGCATTTTCTCTTCCGTCAGGACATATACATCCTTCAAGCTCTCGTATTTCTCCAGGTCAGTAAACCGTTCCTTCTGAACTCTCGTCATATACAGCACATCCAGCTGTCCGATCTTCTCTTCCAGAGAGGTGCTTTCCTCGTAATTTCCTTCGGTCAGATAGCTTTTCTTCACGAATTCCGGCAGAGACAGCTCCTGGGGAGAAATCAGCACAAAACGGATACCCTCGTATCTTGAAAGGGCGCCGATCAGCGAATGCACCGTGCGTCCGTAACGCAGATCTCCGCAGAACCCCACCGTCAGGTTGTCCAGTCTTCCCTTTTCTCTCTTTATGGTCAGCAGGTCCGCCAGGGTCTGGGTGGGATGATAGTGTCCGCCGTCGCCGGCATTGATCACGGGCACCGAAGAATGTCCGATAGCCACCGCCGGGGCGCCTTCCTTCGGGTGGCGCATGGCAAGAATATCCACATAGCCCGACACCACGGTGACGGTATCGGAAAGACTTTCCCCTTTGGTTGCGGAGCAGGTGTTCGCATCGGAAAAGCCCAGCACATTGCCCCCCAAGGACAGCATCGCCGATTCAAAGCTGAGTCTGGTTCTGGTGGAAGGCTCGAAAAAGAGGGTGGCAAGGGTCTTATGCTTCATGGAATCCTCATACCTTTCGGGATGGGCGTCCATCTGCTCCGCCAAATCCATCATCCGTTCGATTTCCCCGGTGGACAGGTCCAAAATATCCAGAAGATGCTTCATGCCTGCTCCTTTCCGATCCAGCTTTCATCCGAAGGGTTGTCCCGGAAGGCAATCAGTCTTTTTACATCCTCTTTGCTCACATAGCCTTCCTCGCCGGCAACTCTTGCTATGGTGTCGAAATCCGTCAGGCTTACATTCCGTACCCTCGCCTCGCTCAACCGTTCCAGGCCCTTTTTCATGCCATAGGTGAAGATGCTGACCACCCCCAGCACTTCGGCGCCCGCCTCTCTCAAAACCTCCACAACCTCCAGAACGCTTCCGCCGGTGGAGATCAGATCCTCCACCACGACCACCTTCTGTCCCTTTTCTAACCTTCCCTCAATCTGGTTTTGTCTTCCGTGATCCTTCTTTCCTCCCCGGACATAGCCCATGGGAAGGCCCAGTATTTCGGCGGCAATGGCGGCGTGGCCAATTCCGGCGGTGGAGGTTCCCATCAGGACCTCCGCTTCGGGATATTCTCTTTTCACCGTCCTTGCCAGGGCCTTCTCCACTTCAGAGCGCACCCCGGGCGCCGTGAGGATCAGCCGGTTATCGCAGTATACCGGACTTTTGATGCCGCTTGCCCAAATAAATGGCTCCTCCGGGCGGAAAAATACCGCCTTTATGGATAACAACGCCTTTGCGATCGTCACATTCATCTCTTCCATTGTATGTATCTCCCTTCAGCCTTCCGAAAATTCTTTTACGCACCGCAGGTAGGCCGCCACCGGGTCTGCCGCCGCCGTGATCGGACGGCCGACCACAATGTAATCCGAGCCCATTCTCCGGGCATCTGCCGGAGTGGTCACCCGTTTCTGGTCGCCCTTCTCTCCTTCGGCAAAACGGATGCCGGGGGTGACGGTCAAGAAATTCTTTCCGCAGTATTCGTGAACCGCCTCTGCCTCCAAGGGCGAACAGACCACCCCGTCCAACCCTGCTTCCTTGGCGCGCAGGGCGTATTTGCGCACCACCTCTTCCAAAGGACGGTCAATGAGCAGTTCCCTGTGCAGATTCTCTTCGCTGGTACTGGTCAGCTGGGTGACGGCAATCAGCAAGGGTCTGCTGCCGTCGGGGCGTGTCAGCCCTTTTACGGCATATTCCATCATTTCCTTCGTGCCCGAAGCGTGCAGATTGCAAATATCCACATCCAGACCCGACAGCACGCTCATCGCCTTCATCACGGTGTTGGGAATATCATGAAGCTTCAGATCCAAGAAAATCCGGTGTCCCCGGCGTTTGATCTCCCGCACAACGGCGGGACCCTCCGCATAGAACAGCTCCATGCCCACCTTTACAAACAGTTTTCGGTCATGGAACCGGTCAAGGAAGCCGGTCACCTTGTCCATAGTGTCAAAATCCAAAGCCACGATCACTTTGTTCTCAGCCATGTGCACCTCCAATAATCTCTCTTAAATTTTCGATTCCGTGTTTTTCCATAGCCCCGGGCAGCTCCTCCACGATCTTTTTGGAGGCATAGGGATCCAAAAGATTGGCCGCTCCCACGCCCACAGCCGTGGCGCCGGCCAGCATCATTTCCAACACATCCTCCGCCGTGGATACTCCGCCCATTCCGATGATGGGAATTTTCACCGCTTCGTATACCTTGTACACCATGCCCAGCGCCACCGGGAACAGCGCCTTGCCCGAGTATCCTGCGATTTTGTTGGCAATGACCGGCTTTTTCTTTTTCAGGTCGATCCGCATTCCGGTCAGGGTGTTGATCAGGCTGATGCCGTCCGCTCCTCCCTCTTCGCAGGCCTTGGCAATGCCCGCAATGTCGGTCACATTGGGTGAAAGCTTCATATACACCGGCTTTTTGGCCACCGTCTTCACCGCTTTGGTCACCTCGTATGCCGTTTCCGGCCGGGTGCCCAAGCCCATGCCGCCGCATTTCACATTGGGACAGCTGATGTTGATCTCAAACAGCGCCACCTGCTCCTCTTCATTGAACTGGCGGCACAGCTCCACATAGTCCTCCACAAGAGAACCGCTCAGATTGGCGATCACCTTTTTCCCGAAGCATTTCTTTATTTCAGGCAATTCCACCCGCCGCACATGCTCCATGCCGGGGTTCTGCAGACCGACCGAATTGAGAATTCCGTCATCCGCCTCGGCGATTCTCGGTGTGGGATTGCCGAAGCGAGGCTCCACCGTGGTTCCCTTAAAGGAGAAGGACCCCAGAATATTCAGGTCGTACAGCTCGGCAAATTCCTTTCCGTACCCGAAGGTTCCGCTGCAGGGAATGACCGGATTGCTCAGTTCCCAGCCGGACAGTATTACTTTCGTATCCATTTTACCAGACGATCTCCTCTCTTTTCAGTACAGGCCCCTCCTTACAAATGCGCTTGGCTCCGTACTTGGTCTTGCAGGAACAGCCCATGCAGGCGCCGAAGCCGCAGCCCATCCGCTCTTCAAAGCTGTATTCCCCCGGACCCTTTACCACCTTTTCCAGCGCCCGGAACATGGGCTCCGGACCGCAGGTATAGAAATAATCATAGGAAAGGTCGCCGATGGCATCGGTGACAAAGCCCTTTCGCCCTGCGCTTCCGTCGGCGGTCATCAACACCACCTGCACGCCCAACGCTTCAAATTCTTCCCTGTAGAAAACCTCCTCTGCCTGATTGAAGCCTAAAACCGCCGTGGGCTTTGCTCCTTTTGCCAGCAGATCTTTTGCCAGCTTGTAGAGCGGCGGCACCCCAACGCCCCCGCCCACCAGCAAGGGCCTTTTTGTATTCACCGAAAGATCGAAGCCGTTGCCTAAGCCCGTCAGAGTATCCAATTCCCTTCCCTCAGGAATCTTACTCAGTATTTCCGTTCCTCTGCCCACCACCTTATAAAGGAGCGTCAGTTCCTCTCCCTCGGTGTCACAGACCGACAGCGGACGGCGCAGATAGCATCCTTCGATCTTCAGATTCACAAACTGACCGGGTGCCGTGATGGCCGAAGTGTCGCCGTGCAACCGCAGTTTATATACATTTTTGGCAATCTTCCGGTTTTCTTCCACGGTATAAAAAACCTGTTTCATCGGTTCTCCTTTCCTGTCCAAAGGCTGTTTCAGGCGTCAATGGTGGAAACGCAGAGGGTGGTTTCCTCCAACACATCCAGAAGGACTTTCACGGTATCCAGCGCCGTAAACATGGTGATATTATTTTCCGTAGCGATCTGTCTTATACGGTGTCCGTCGGTATTCAGTCCGGCGTCCGCCGCATTTCCGGTATTGACCACATAGGCAATGTGCCCCTGGCGCAGAGCGTTTTCAATGTCGTCCCCTTCGCTCAGTTTTTTCAGAACCCGGGTACGGATGCCGTTTTTCTTGAGAAACGCCGCCGTGCCGGAGGTGGCCTCAATGTTGAAGCCCAGATTGTAGAACCGTCGGACCAAAGGCAAGGCCTCTTCCTTGTCCTTGTCGCAGACCGTCACAAGGACCGTGCCGTAATTGTGCAGCTTCATGCCCGAAGCCTGCAGGGCTTTGTACAGCGCCCGGTTCAGCTTGTCGTCATAGCCGATGGCTTCTCCCGTCGACTTCATTTCGGGGGAAAGAGCGGCATCCACGCCGGTGATCTTGGCAAAAGAGAACACCGGCACCTTGACATAATGTCTCTTTTTCTCATCGGGATAGATGGTGAAAATTCCCTGTTCCTTTAGGGACTTGCCCAAGATCACCTGGGTGGCAATGTCGGCTAAACTATACCCGGTAGCCTTGGAGAGGAACGGAACGGTGCGGGAGGAGCGGGGATTGACCTCGATAATGTAAACCTGCTCCTGTTTGTCCACAATGAACTGGATGTTGAACAGCCCCACAATGCCGATGGCAAGGCCCAAACGCTTGGTATACTGAAGCAGTATGCCCTTTACCCGGTCGGAAATGCTGAAGGGCGGATAAACGCTGATGCTGTCTCCGCTGTGGATTCCCGTGCGCTCCACCAGCTCCATAATGCCTGGCACAAACACATCCCGGCCATCGCATATAGCGTCCACCTCCACCTCCTTTCCGGAAATGTAGCGGTCCACCAGCACCGGCTTTTCTTCGCCGATCTCCACGGCGGTTTTCAGATAATGCCGCAGACTCTCCTCGTTCGTCACGATCTGCATGGCTCTGCCGCCCAGCACAAAGGAGGGACGAACCAACACCGGATAGCCGATTTCCTCGGCCGCCTCAACACCCTCTTCGATCTTGGTCACCGCCCGACCCTTCGGTTCGGGAATACCCAGCTCCGTCAGAAGCTTTTCAAACAGATCCCGGTTTTCCGCCCGGTCTATGGCAGCGCAATCGGTACCGATGATCTTCACTCCGTATTTGGCAAGAGGCCCTGCCAGATTGATGGCAGTCTGTCCGCCCAAAGAGGCAATGACCCCCTCCGGCTGTTCCAGACGGAGAATATCCAATACACTTTCCACCGTCAGCGGCTCAAAATAGAGCTTATCCGAGGTGGTGTAATCCGTAGATACCGTTTCGGGATTGTTGTTGATGATGATCGCCTCGTATCCGGCGCTTTTGATGGTCTTGATGGCATGAACGGTGGAATAGTCAAATTCCACGCCCTGTCCGATCCGGATCGGTCCGGCGCCCAGAACCACCACCTTCTTCTTTTGGCCGCCGACTCTCGATTCGTTCTCCTCTCCGGCATAGGTGGAGTAAAAATAGGGGATATAGGCGTCAAACTCGGAAGCGCAGGAATCGATGGCCTTGTAGACCGGGAAGAGCTTTTCCTGCATCCGCATCTCGTACACCCGCTCTTCCGGGCAGTTCCAGAACAGCGCCACCGCTTTGTCGCCAAAGCCGTAGTATTTGGCCTTTTTGAGAACCTGCGCATCAAAGGGAGCGTCGGACAGTTCTTTCTCAATCTGCACAATGTGGGCGATTTTGTCTAAGAAGAACCGGTCAATGGCCGTCAACTTTGCCAACTCTTCCACGGCCACTCCCCGTCTTAAAAGCTCGGCAAGGGCACAGAGCCGGTCATCCGTGGCGTTGCGGCAATACTCCTTCAGAGCGGGAATGTCCCACCCGGAGAACTTAGGAGCATACAGGTGAAAAGCACCGGTCTCCAGAGAGCGTACGGCCTTGAGCAAACTCTCTTCAAAGGTTCTGCCCACGCTCATCACCTCGCCCGTGGCTTTCATCTGGGTGGACAGCCGGTTGCTCACATCGGTGAACTTGTCGAAGGGGAACCGGGGCATTTTCGTCACCACATAGTCCAAGGCCGGCTCAAAGCAGGCAGGGGTGTTGGGCAGAACGATCTCATCCAGCGTCAGCCCGACGGCAATTTTGGCCGAAACCCGGGCGATCGGGTAGCCGCTGGCCTTGCTGGCCAACGCCGAAGAACGGGAAACCCGGGGGTTGACCTCGATCACAAAGTATTCAAAGGAGTTGGGGTCCAGCGCAAACTGCACATTGCACCCGCCCTCGATCTCCAGACTCCGGATGATCTTCAGGGCGCTGTTGCGCAGCATCTGGTATTCCTTGTTCGTCAGAGTCTGGCTGGGGCAAACCACCACCGAGTCGCCGGTATGCACCCCCACCGGGTCCAGATTTTCCATGTTGCAGATGGTGATGGCCGTGTCGTTTCTGTCCCGCATCACCTCATATTCGATCTCCTTGTATCCCTTCACGCTCTTTTCCACCAGAACCTCGTGAACGGGGGAAAGCTCCAGAGCGTTGGCCATCAGCGTCACAAAGCTCTCTTCATCGTCCGCAAATCCGCCGCCGGTGCCGCCCAAAGTGAAGGCCGGCCGCAGGACCACCGGGTATCCGATCTTTCTGGCCGCCTCAAGTCCTTCCTCCATGCTCTTGGCAATTTCCGAAGGGCAGACCGGCTCCCCGATCTCTTCACAGAGCTTTTTGAACAGCTCCCGGTCTTCGGCCTTCTCGATGCTTTCGCTGCGTGTGCCCAGCAATTCGGTGCCGCACTCCCGCAGTACACCCTTTTTTTCCAACTGCATGGCAAGATTCAGCCCGGTCTGTCCGCCGAGTCCCGGAATGATGGCATCGGGACGCTCGAACCGGATGATCTTGGCAATATACTCCAGCGTCAGCGGTTCCATATAAATTTTGTCGGCAATGGTCTGATCGGTCATGATGGTGGCCGGATTGGAATTGCAGAGCACCACCTCGTAGCCTTCTTCCTTCAGGGCAAGGCAGGCTTGGGTTCCTGCATAGTCAAATTCTGCGCCCTGTCCGATCACAATGGGGCCGCTTCCGATGACCAGAATCTTTTTTAAATCGTTTCTCTTAGGCATTTTCCGTTCCTCCAAAAGCGTTCATCTCGTCCACAAACCGATTGAAAAGATACCCGCTGTCCTCCGGACCGGGTGCGCTTTCCGGGTGATACTGCACCGAGAACACATGGTCCGCACAGCATTCCATTCCTTCCACCGTTCCGTCCAACAGATTCCGGTGGGTCACCACCAGACCCGTGTTTGCAAGGGTTTCTTCTCTGACGGCGTAGCTGTGGTTCTGAGAGGTGATTTCCACCTTTCCGGTTTTCAGATTCTTCACCGGATGATTTCCGCCCCGATGTCCGAATTTCAGCTTATAGGTGGAGGCGCCGTAGGCCAAGGCGATCATCTGATGGCCAAGACAGATTCCGAAGATCGGCATTTTTCCTTTCAGGGCGGCCACCAGAGCGATGACCGGCTTCACATCCTCCGGGTCCCCCGGACCGTTGGATAAGAACAGTCCGTCGGGATGAAACCGCAGGATTTCCTCGGCGGTGGTGTCATAGGGAAAGACCGTAACATCGCATCCCAACCGATTCAGGGAACGGACGATGTTGCTTTTCATTCCGCAATCGATGGCCGCCACTCTGTAGCGGGGAACCTTTGCATGGACGGCGAAGAACCTTTTGGTACTGACTCTGCGCACGGCATCGTGGGGAACCGGGGTTTCGGCAATCTTCCTTAGACCCTCCTCGATCGTGGTGTTCCGGTCGGTCAGAATGCCTCTGCGGCTTCCGTGCTCCCGGATGCTTCTGGCAAGCATCCGGGTGTCCAATCCTTCAATACCCGGAATCCCATAGCGGCACAGCCAATCGGACAGATTGCCCTCACTGCGGAAGTTGGACGGCAGGGGATTGTATTCCCCCACGATCAGCCCTCCCACCGTGGGAGATTCCGACTCGGCATCTGCGGCATTCACCCCGTAGTTGCCGATCAGCGGGTAGGTCATCACCACCGCCTGGTCGGTATAGGAACGGTCGGAAAGGATCTCCTCATATCCGGCCATGGAGGTGTTGAACACCACCTCCAACACTCTTTCGGTTTCCGCCCCGAAGCCTCTGCCGAAATACACGCTTCCGTCTTCCAAAATCAGTTTTCTTGCACCGTTTCCTGCCATACCGTTCTCCCTCCGCATACCGTTTTTTTGCATTTTCCGTAAACCGTCCACCCTTCAAAGGGACTGCTTTTTCCCTTGGAAAGAAAATCCTTTCCGCAGATCTCATAGGGTGTTTTAATTTCAAAAACCGTATATTCCTCCTGCTCCAAGGGCAGCCCGAAGCGCCTTCTGGGATTGCCGGAAAGCAGCTCGACCAGCTTTTCCAAGGTCAGAATACCTTCCTTCACCAGTCCCGTGTAGAGCACCGGAAAGGCCGTCTCCAGACCTACAATCCCGAAAGGGCTTTCCCCAAGCCCCCTGCTTTTCTCCTCCCTGCTGTGGGGCGCATGGTCGGTGGCAATCATGTCCACCGTCCCGTCCAAGATTCCTTCAATCAGCGCCTGTCGGTCCTCCTCTTCCCTTAAAGGCGGATTCATTTTGAAGCGCCCTTCCTCCTTTAGATCCTTTTCGGTCAGAAGCAGATAATGGGGCGCCGTCTCGCAGGTTACATCCACCCCTTCCTTTTTTGCCTGCCGGACGAACTCCACGCTCTCCTTACACGACACATGGCAGATGTGATACTTTACCCCGGTTTCCCTGGCCAAGCGCAGGTCTCTTTCCACCTGCAGATATTCGCTTGCCGACGGAATGCCCCGATACCCGTGAGCCTTGGCATAGGGTCCCTCGTGTATGCATCCGCCGATGAGTCTTGCGTCCTCGCAATGAGCGGCAAGGATCTTCCCAAGGCTTTTTGCCTTCTGCATGGCCTCCTGCATCAGGTGTTCATCCATCACCCCTTTTCCGTCGTCGGAAAAGCCACAGACCGCCTTGGCCATGCCCGACAGGTCTGCCAAAGTCTGCCCCTTTTCTCCTACGGAAATGGCTCCGTAAGGGTACACCCGGATGACCGCATCCCTCCTGATGATCGCCCATTCCTCCTCAAGATGCTCTCGGCTGTCAGGCACCGGACAGAGATTCGGCATGGCACACAACACGGTGTAGCCTCCATGAGCCCCCGCCATACTGCCCTCTCTCACGGTCTCCTTATAAGAAAATCCCGGCTCCCGCAAGTGCACATGCACATCACAGAAACCGGGCAAAACCATATATTCATCGGAAACAACAGGAGAAACGCTCCCCTTACGAAGAAATTCTTCCACCAAGGGAGCCACCTTCTTTTCAAACGCCTTACCTCGCATTTGTGTCATGCCGCATTTCCTTTCCCAAAGGACTTCCAGCTTTCAAAACGCCGCAGGCATAAAAAAATCCTGCCCGCCGGCAAGATCTGGTACAACACAGAAACCGGAGGGTACACCCCTGCTCCAGTCCCTTTTCCGAGTTTCCAATCTTGGCGGCATCTCTGTACCGACTTAAAAACTGCAAAGTCTCTCTTTATCCCCGCTATTGTATCACAGTCTTTTCCCGCTGTCAAGGGAAATTCGGAACATTTTCCGTGCAAACTCCGAAATATTTTTTGCGGTGCCCGAAAGAGCACTCCGCCCCGCCCATCCGGCAACGGCGGGATCGCCACAGAATATACTTTGAATTTTTGAAGGAGCTTTTCTGTTCTTTTTTTGATTTTTTCTTGACAAATTCGCCCTTTTGTTCTAAAATGTGTCCGGTTTGTCTATGGCAAGCCGGAATTTTTTCAAATCAAAGGAGCATTGAATATGAAAAACAAAACCACCTTTTCCGGAAGGTGCAAAAACCTCTGGAAGCGATTTACCACCTACGAAAAAATATGGTTCTTCAGCATTCTGGTGCTGGCCATTGTCTTTTCCTTCCTGTTTCCCGAAACCGACGATCCTACTTACACGGTCAAGCTCGACAAAACAGCCTATAGCTCCGGGGCTGGTTCCGGCTACACCGTGTTGGACTTCACCGGCACGGAGGAGGATTTCGTCATATCCGGAATCACCGTGAACGGCGAAGAGGTGGATTTGGATTATGACGAATACACCGTCACACCGGACGAACCCGAAACTCTGAAATTCAACCTTAAAAAAGCCGTGAGTGCGGAGGACGAGATTGAAATCGAGTGCTATCCCGACGGAGAAGGCACCGTGCTTCATCTCCGCCTCTGCGACGGGGAGGGCAACAGTCTCTTTGCCGGCTCTGTAGACCTGACCGAAAGCGGCAGCGGCTACAGCGTGGCGCAGAATCCCCTCAATTACATCGTGCCGGTGTATGTCATCACCATCCTGTATCTTTTGGATGTCATCACCAACATTGCCTGCGAATTGATGATCTCCAAGCAAAGCAAATGGAATTTCATCATTTCTCTGGTTGTGGAGGTCATTGAAATTCTCATCTGCATTCTCTGCGCTTACCGCTTTGCTACGCTGGCAACCACACTGCTCTTCTGGATCCCCTGCGACATCATCAGCTTCATCGTCTGGAACAAGCATCCCGACAAGGAAGATAAAGAGGTGACGGAGGTGAAAAAGCTCACCGTCAAGCAGGATATTCTGCTGATTCTGGGCATTATCGTCTGGACCGTGGCAGTGGGCTACGCTTTGACCTTCATTGATGTGGAGGGCGGAATCTTTGCCAACAATGTGCGGCTCAAAAACATTGTCTGCTATCTGGATGCCTGCGCTTCGGCTCTGGGTATTGCCAACGGCGTGTTCATCCTTCTGCGCTACAGAGAGCAGTGGATCGCCTGGTATCTGGTGGCACTTCTTGAAACGGTCATCAACATTCTTGCCGGACAGTGGATCCTGCTGGTGTTGAAGGCCGGATATCTGACCAACACCACCTACGGTTACATCAAATGGACCAAGTACATCAAGAAACACCAGACCGATAAGCCTGTCAAGGCGACCGAAAACTAACTCCTACAGGGGGCTGTAAAAAGCAGGTTTTTTACAGCCCCAAAAAATGCCGGTGGGGATGTAAAAAAATTCCGAAAGAATTTTTTACATCCCCTTTTTTCTGCGTTTCCGGGTTCAGGCGCAGACCTGCGGAAAAGTCGGCCGGAAAAACGCAAAAGCATTTGACAGTCGGGCTTTTTTGGTGTATACTGGTATTTGTATGGTTATACGCAAATATATTTTTTACAGAAGACCGTTCCGGAAAGGAAAACAGAAGTATGCACAATGAATTGTTGAAGGTTGCCAAATTCGGGGGCAGTTCCCTTTCGGATCCCCGACGGTTCGGCGAAGCCATTTCCATTATCAAGGCCCAGGAAGAGCGCCGGTTTGTGGTGGTTTCCGCCCCGGGAAAACGATTTTCGGGAGATGAAAAGGTCACCGATCTGCTCTACGCCTGCTACGATGCAGCGCAGAACGGAAACCAAGAGGCCTTTCACCGGATTTTTGACCGGATCAAGGAGCGTTTTTTCCTTTTGCAGGATGCCCTGTGTCCGGATTTTTCTCTGGACGAGGATTTTGAGACCATCTGCGCCGGCCTGAAACGCCGGATGGGAAAGGACTATGCCGCTTCCAGAGGCGAGTATCTCTGCGGCAAGCTGATGGCCAAATGCCTGGGCTATCCTTTTGTGGACCCTGCCGACTGCGTATTTTTCAAGGACGACGGCGCCTTTGACAGCGAGCACACAAACGGCGCCCTGCATTCGGTTCTGACCTCCCTTGGAAGGGCGGTCATTCCCGGTTTTTACGGCTCCATGCCCAACGACACCATCAGGACCTTCAGCCGAGGCGGCTCGGACATTACCGGCTCGATCGTGGCCCGTGCGGTGGATGCCGACCTGTATGAAAACTGGACCGATGTGGACGGTTTTCTGATGGCAGACCCCCGGATCGTACAGAATCCCCGGGTGATGGAGAGCGTCACCTACCATGAGCTTCGGGAGCTTTCCTACATGGGTGCCACGGTTCTGCACGAGGATTCGGTTCTGCCGGTGCGGATGGCCGGCATTCCGATCCTCATCAAAAACACCTGCAATCCCTCTGCTCCCGGCACTCTGATTCTCCCAAGAAGAGACAGCGAGCCGGCTCTGCCCATCACCGGAATTGCCGGGCGAAAGGGCTTTTCCGCTCTGACCGTGGAAAAGGACATGATGAACGGAGAGCTGGGCTTCTGCCGGAAGATTCTTCAGGTTTTGGAAGAAAACGATGTGAACTTTGAGCACATGCCCACCGGTATCGACGGGGTGACCGTGGTGGCCCCCACGACCCAGTTGGCCGGTAAGAGAATGAACATTCTGAGCAACATCTGCAGAAAAGCCAAGCCCGAATGCGCCTATTTTGAGGATCATATCGCCCTTATCGCCGTGGTGGGCAGCGGTGTCTACAATCACCGGTTTTCCGGAAGCTCCCCCATTTCCACCGTCTTCAGCGCACTTTCCGACGCGAACATTCCGGTGTTGCTGACCAACCGTTCCCTTGCGGAAAACAACATCATCGTGGGCGTGGATGAAAACCGTTTTGAAGATGCCATTAGGGCCATCTACTCTTCCTTCGTAAAATGAACGACCTGTGGACTGCCCTGCAAAAAGACTCCTCGCCCATTCTCCTTTACGGCATGGGAAACGGGGCGGACAAAATTCTTTCTGTCTGTAAACGAAAGGGCATCGAAATTTCCGGAGTTTTTGCTTCCGACGGTTTTGCCCGAGGAAACCTCTACCGGGGAATGCCGGTGCTCTCGTTCCGGGAAGCCAAAGAGCGCTTCGGAGATTTCCGGGTTCTTCTTTCCTTTGCATCCTCCAGACCCGAGGTTCTGGAAACGATTTCTCTCGTAGCCGGGGAGCGGACCCTGTATGTCCCCGATGTACCGGTAGCGGGCGGAAATCTTTTTGACAAGGATTTCTTGGATGCCCACATGCAGGTTTTTAAAAGAGCCAGGGAAATTCTTGAAGATGACCTTTCAAAGGATGTATTTGACACCGTGATTTCCTGCAAGCTCTATGGGGAACTGCATTTTTTCGACCGGAATCTTTCCACGGAAGAGGAGGATTTCAACACCATTCTCCACCCCGGAGACTACCGGATTTGCGGCGATTTCGGCGCCTACAGCGGCGACACGGCCAAGGACCTTGCACGACGTTGTCCTCTTTTGCAACAGATCCTTTCGGTGGAGCCGGACGCCAAAACCTTTTTGCGCCTGCAAAAAAACACCGCCGGGCTTCCGGTCCTTCCGATCCACGCCGCTCTCTGGGACAAGGAGGAAACGCTCCTCTTTACTTCCGGCGGCAACCGGGGTTCCGGCGTTGACGCCCCCGGAAAAAAGCAGACGGAAGTGCAGGGCATCTGCGGCGACCGGCTGTTTGAAAAGCTGCACGCCGACTATCTCAAATTTGATGTGGAGGGCGCCGAGCTCCGTGCCCTTCAGGGACTCTCCGGGACGATTCTCCGGGACAAGCCCGACCTGCTGATCTCCTGCTACCACCGGCCGGAGGACCTGTTCCTTCTGCCCTTGTATGTGAAAAAGCACTTTCCCTTTTACAAACTGTATCTGCGCCGTCACCGGGGCGTCCCCGCCTGGGACATCAACCTCTATGCCACAGAAAAAAGGGACTGTGTACGGCTCTGAACCGTCTTTTAGCAAGCAGTGCTTCGCAAACGGCTCTGTGTTTTTGCAGATTGCTCTGTGTTTTTGCAGTTGCGCAATCTTTTGGCCATCCGCACCGTTCCGGGAGAACTTCTGCCCGGAAAAATAGGAAGCCCTCTCTGAAGAGGGGAAAGGAGTATCCGTTGAGTGCATTTGATCGCTATGCTCCGCTGATTCAGGACTATATTTATTCAAAGGGCTGGAGCGAGCTTCGTTCGGTTCAGGAAGAGGCGGCAACAGCCATTTTTGACTCTGCCGACCACCTTCTCATCTGCTCCTCCACCGCCTCCGGAAAAACCGAAGCGGCCTTTTTCCCCATCATTTCAGAGCTTCTCAACGACCCGCCCGGCAGTTTCGGGGTGCTGTACATCGCTCCCCTGAAAAGCTTGATCAACGACCAGTTTGAACGGCTTTCCGAGCTTCTTGCAGCCGGCAGCATTCCTCTTACCCACTGGCACGGAGATGTTTCTTCCTCCCACAAGGCCAAAGCCCTGAAGGACCCCAAAGGGATCCTGCAGATTACCCCGGAAAGCTTGGAGAGTATGCTCATCAACCGGCAAAACGACCTGCCGAGGCTTTTCGGCGACCTGCGGTTCGTGGTGATCGATGAAGTGCATTCCTTGATGGGCACCGACCGGGGCCGGCAGATTCTCTGCCAGCTGGTCCGCCTAGAACGGCTTCTCCTCTGTCCGCCCCGCAGGATCGGTCTTTCCGCCACCATCGGCGACCGTGCCGCCGCCGCCCGCTGGCTCTCCGGGGGAAGCACCAAGAATGTCCGCTTCACCCGGTCCGATGAGGAACACCCGGTGTGGCGTTTGGGCATTGAGCACTTTTTCGTTCCCACCTCCAGGCTTCAGGATCAGAGCGAAGAGGGCACGGCCGTTTTTCCCAAGGGGCGCACGCCGGAGGCATCCGGCGAAAGCCACCTGCAAGAGGGCTTTTTGGACTCTGCCGTTTCCAAGGAGCCCATAGAGAAAAAAGACGACAACGGGTCTGTGAATTTTGATGCCGGCTATGAATATGTGTACCGTTGCACCGAAAACAGAAGCTGTCTGGTTTTTTCCAATTCCAGAGAGGAAACCGAAAGCGTCACTGCCGCCTTAAGACAGCTGGCGGAGCGGAAGGGAGAGCCCGATCGTTTTCTCATCCACCACGGCAATCTGTCCGCCGCTCTGCGGGAAGAGGCGGAAGAAAAGATCAAAAAAAACGAAGAATACTATACCACCTGCGCCACCGTGACTCTGGAGCTGGGTGTGGACATCGGGCGTCTTTCGCGTGTCATCCAGATGGATGCCCCCAACACCGTCTCCTCCTTCCTGCAACGCCTGGGCCGATCCGGCCGGAGAGGCGCACCGCCCGAAATGATGATGGTTATCCGGGAGGAGGAGCCTCTTTCCGGTGCTCCCCTTCCCCAGATCCTTCCTTGGAAGCTCTTGCAGGCCATTGCGGTCATCCAACTGTATCTGGAGGAGGGATTTATCGAGGGGGCCGGCACCAAAACCCTTCCCCTGAGCCTCCTTTTTCAGGAGACGCTGTCGATTCTTGCCTCCGGCGGAGAGCGGACGCCTGCCGCCCTTGCAGGCAGAGTTCTGGGGCTTCCGCCCTTTTCTCAGGTGGAAAAAGAGGATTATAAGACCCTCCTTCGTTTCATGCTGGAGGAAAACTATCTGGAGCGCACCGAGGAGGGCGGCCTGATCGTCGGGCTGGAGGGAGAGAAGCTCACCTCTTCCTATAAATTTTACGCCTCCTTCAAGGATTCGGAGGATTTCACGGTTCTCTGGAGCTCGGACGAAATCGGCACCATTTCCTCCTGCCCCCCGAAAGGCGAGCGCTTCGCTCTGGCAGGGCATGTGTGGGAGGTGGAGGACTGCGACATCAAAAGAAGACTGATTTATGTCCGGCCGGTGAAGGGGCGCATGGATGTTTCCTGGCCCGGAGATTACGGAGAAATTCACACCAAAATTTTGGAACGGATGAAAAAAGTCCTTACGGAGGAAACCGTCTATCCCTATCTGAAGCCGCAGGCGGTGGAGCGGCTGACCGCCGCCCGTACCGTGGCCCGGAACACCGGGCTTTGTGAACGGCCGGTCCTGCGTCTGGGCGGACTGTCCTACTGCTTTTTCCCCTGGTTGGGAACCCGCCCCTTCCGCACCCTGCGCCGGGCGCTCTTGCGCTACAGCGGGGAACTGGGCATTTCCTCCCCCGAATTTGAAGGGTGCTACTATCTCTCCTTCAAAATGGACAAATCCTCCGGCGAGGATCTGCCGGCAAGACTTCTTGCTCTCTTTGAAAAAGAGCATACCACCGTGGAGGACCTGGTTTTTGAAAGCGAATCCCCCTCCATGGATAAGTATGACCCTCTCTTGCCCCCGGCTCTGCTGCGCAAGGCATACGCCAAAGACCGTCTGGACCTGCCCACCTTAAGGAAAAGACTGGAAGAGTGGTCCCGCTGAAAAGAATTCCGGCAAAATCAAAAGCCTTTTCCTTTGACCCGGCACGGTTCCCCGCCGAAAAAGCCGCCGGACCGATGAAAGCCCGAGGTTGGGAATATTCTTTTCGGGAATTTGCATAAAGTTTCGGAAAAATCCTTGAATTCCGATAGAGAATTGTATATAATGTACTCATGAAATGAAAGAAGGAGTTGCCATGCATACCGAACGAAACAAAAAAAGCGTTATCGGACAAAGCTACCTGTTTTTCTGTCTGATCGCCTCCCTTGCAGGGGCAGGAGGGTTTTTGGCTCTGTACTTAAAGCAGGGGGATTTATTGAATGTGGACGGAATCTACACTTCGGTTCTGTTTCAGGAAGGTGTACCCCTGACCCTGTTCACCGTTCTCTTTTCGGCGGCTGTCCTGATTTTTCTGTCTGCACTGCTGTTCTTAAAGCCCTGCTCCTCCCCCAGGCGAAGCGACCCGAACACCTACGGACGAGTCTTTGCGCAGTCGGCCTGCGGCATTGGGCTTCTCTCCCTGCTGGTGATGCAATTTCTGATGAGCAAACAGAAAATTTCCGTAACCCCCTATGATCTTTCCGCTTCCACCGGAAAGCTCCAATGGGTCGCTCTCGGATGCGCTCTTATTTCTGCGCTCTATTTTCTGGTTTCTCTTTTCACCGACCGCTTTAAAGGAAGCGCCCGCATCCTTGTCGGCATTTTCATTCCGGTATGGTGTTGCCTGCAATTGCTGCTGAATCACTTTTTCTCCTTGGATCCCCTTTCTTCTCCCACGAAGATTTCCAATGTCTGCTCCCTGTGCGCCCTCGCCCTCTTTTTTCTCAGTGAGCTGCGCATGGAGTTGCCCGAAAGAGCGGTGTCCAAGGCCTATGCCGCCATGGGAATGATTGCCTTTTTCTGCACCTTTACGGAATGCGTGCCCAAGCTGATCCTGACCTTCGGCGGAAAGTGCGGATTTTCTCTGGGTCTGACCAGTTTTTATACCATTGTGAAGCTTTTCCTTGGAATATACGCCCTGATTTCCGCCTACCCCGCTCTGGTTTCCGACAAGGAGTGTACCGAGGCGGAGTCTCTTGGCAAGCCTGTCCAAAAGGAGCTTTCCGAAAACGCCGAGAGTGCTCCCCTCCCGGAAAAGGCGTCAGAACCTGCCGAAGCCTCCCAAGAAGACTCCGGAAATTCCGACAGCCTTACATCTGAGAACCCCGACAGCCGCACAGACGAAGACCATCCGGAGGAAACGGAAGAAAGCTCTCCTGCCCCGGAGCCTGTTCCGTCCGACCTGTCGGAAGACTTCTCCAAAGAAAACGCCGTAAGCCAAGAGCAAGAAGGATAACTCTTGAAAAAACAGATGCCTGCGGGCATCCGATGAAGAAGGAAGAACAAAATGGCGAACAAAAAAATGATTGAATTGGGCGAATGCCGCTCGGCCATTCGCGATCTCTTTGAGTACGGACTGAAACGGAAAGCCGAAGTCGGCGCCGAAAATGTATACGATTTCTCCTTGGGAAACCCCTCCATTCCGGCGCCCGAAAAGGTCAACCGGACCCTTATCGATCTGCTTGAACACACCGAGCCCACCGTTCTGCACGGCTATTCCTCTGCCGCAGGCGACCCGGAAGTGCGGAAGGCCGTTGCCGAAAGCATCAATGCCCGCTTCGGCACAAAAGAGACCCCGGGCGATATTTACATGACCTGCGGTGCCGCCGCCTCTCTGACCATTTCTCTTCACGCTCTGCTGGATGAAGGAGAGGAGGTCATCACGGTGGCGCCCTACTTCCCGGAATATAAGGTATTCATCGAAAAAGCCAACGGTGTAATGCGCTCGGTACCTGCAAGAGAAAAGGATTTTGCACCCGATTTGGAAAAGCTGGAGCAGGCCTTGAACAGCAGGACCGGAGCCGTCATTCTCAACTCTCCCAACAATCCCTCCGGAGCCGTGATCTCCGAAGAGGATCTTTGCAAGATTGCCGCACTGCTTCAAAAGGCTTCGGAAAAACAGGGCAAGCCCATCTGGATCATTGCCGACGAGCCCTACAGAGAATTGGTCTACGGAAATGTGCAGGTCCCGTACCTCATGAATCTTTACAGGAACACGCTGGTCTGCTATTCCTACAGCAAGGCTCTGTCCCTGCCCGGCGAGCGGATCGGCTATATTGCCCTGTGCCATGAGGCGGAGGAAAGAGAAAAGGTGTTCGCCGCCATCTGCGGGGCAGGAAGAGCGCTGGGCTATGTGTGCGCTCCGGTGCTTTTCCAGAAAATGCTTTTGTCCTGTCTTGACGAAACCTCCGATGTCTCTTCCTATAAGGAAAACCGGGATCTGCTTTACAACGCCCTTTGCGCCCTGGGCTTTACCTGCGTCAAGCCTGACGGTGCCTTTTATCTCTTCCTCCAAGCGCCCGGCGGGAGCGATCGGGACTTTTGCGAAGAGGCCAAAAAGCTGGATCTGCTGATCGTGCCCTCGGAAAGCTTCGGTCTGCCGGGGTATGCCCGTATTGCCTACTGCGTTTCCAAAGACACCATTGAGCGTTCCCTGCCTGCTTTTAAAAAGCTGGCAGAGCATTACGGTCTAAAATAACCGAACAAAGAATTTTCCTTTTCCCCAAGATGAAGAAAGGAGCAGAATATGAACGAGCGTCCCGACGAAAATCTCTTTAAGGACTCTTTGAAGGAACTGACTCCCGATGATCTTGCCCCTCCTGTAAAAGCCCGCCGCAAAAGCGGGAAGGAGCTTGCCCTCTGGCTTCTCTGGGTTCTCCTGGCGGCAGCGCTGTTGGGGGTGGCCCTCTGGTCCTCCGCCCAGGTGGTGCGGAATCTTCTGGATTTTTCGGGTTCCAATCAGGATTATAAGGACATCGCCAATAATTATTCGCCCTTTGAGAGCAATAAAGAAACGCCCAAGGCCCTTTTGCTTTGCAGGGATATTTATGCCGTCGCCGATTACGACGCTTTGATTGCGGGAAATGTGGTCTATCCTTCGGAGCCTCCTTTGACCACGCCGGATGATCCTACCGTTCCGGTCACACCCAGCCACTCAGGAGACGATCCCTCTTCTGCCATCGTCCCGAACGACCCTCTGACCATGCTGCGGGACCTGACTCCCCACGATGAGCGGCTGACGGCGGATACGCTGGCAGAATGGAAGATAAAATACGCCGCCATGCGTAAAGAATACGGCAATGACGATATTTTCGGCTGGATTTCCATTCCCGGAACCAACATTGAATATCCCTTGGTTCAGGGCACGGACAACGATTTCTATCTGAACCACGGACCCAAAAAGAATTCCACCGGCTACGGCAGTATCTACATGGATTACCGGAACAGCCGGACGCTTCTGTCGGACGACCTGACCGTGATCTATGGGCACAATGTGCGGAACGACGGAACCATGTTCAATGCGTTGTTGGGCTATTTAAAGTCCAATCTGTTCCAAAAGCGGCAATATATCTATATCTGCACGGCCGACTCGATTCTGAAATATGAGGTCTTCTCCTGTTATACCGCCGACGCATCCCTGTGCCCTACCGGAATTCTGAATTATTCGAGCACCGAGGCCTTCTATAACCGGATGCGGGAGATTCAAAATGCTTCCCTGCACCAACGGGAGAATCTGGAGCTTTACGGTACGGACCGGGTGCTCATGCTTTACACCTGTGCCAATTCCACCCTGAGCAAGGAACGGTGCATGGTTTTCGGAGTTTTGGTGGAAATGATTCAAGGGTAGCTTAAAGATTCAAGGCCTATTCGGCGGCAGGCGTCCTTGCAAAGAACGAGGCGCAAAACGAGCGAAGGGATCCTTTGTGTATGAAGGCCTTTTGCAACGGAGCCCCAAGGCAAAAACGCCTATGCCCGATGTACGGGGAATTTTTAAAGTGCCCTCCATAAGGAATGCTGAAAAAAGCGGAAAGTGATCAAAAAACATGATACGACTGTCTGTTGTCCTGCCGATTTACAACGAGGAAGAGGCTTTGCCCGCCACTCTGCATACCCTCTCAAGAGCGTTGGAAGAAAAAATACCGGGAGAATGGGAAATCGTAGCGGTCAATGACGGAAGCTCCGACGGCAGTCTTCTGATTCTGCAGCGTTGCGCTTCGGAAATCCCCTCCCTCAAGGTGGTTTCCTATGAAAAGAACCGAGGAAAAGGCGGAGCGCTGAAAGAGGGCATGTGCCGCGCCGAAGGCCGGTTCGTCCTTTTTACAGACTGTGACTTAGCCTATGGCGTTGAGGAGATTTTCGTCTTTCTCTCTGCCTTTGAGACCGAAGGAACCCAACTGATTGTAGGTTCCCGTTCCCTTTCCGACGACGGATATACCGGCTACTCAGCCCTGCGGCGGATGATGTCCAAGGTCTATTTCCGTGTGGTGAAAACCGTTGCCGGCATTCCCTTTTCCGACTCCCAGTGCGGAATCAAGGGGTTCGAGCAAAGCTGTGCCTTCAAATTATTTTCCGGACTGGAAACCTATGGTTTTGCCTTTGACTTAGAAATTCTTCTGAAAGCGACCTCCCGACAGCTTTCCTACAGGGAAATGCCCGTAAAGGTCCTGCACCACGGAAAATCCTCCGTTCACCCCGCAAAGGATGCTTTTCAGATGTTGCGGGATCTCAGAAAAATCAAAAAACGGATGAATGAAGAGAAGAAACCGGCCCAAGCCTGAACGCTCTGCCGTCCTTTCTCGGAATTTATAAGGAAGGAAAAGCTACGATGCTGAACTGCGCTTTTGAAACCGAACTGAAGATCAATTCCCACGATTGCGATTACAATGGGGTCCTGCGCCCCTCCGGCTATATGCGCTATTTGCAGGAATGCGCCAATTTGCAGGTGGAGAGCGGGGGCTTTGGCTATGATGATTGCCTGAAAAAGAACTGTGCGTTCATTCTTTCACGGGTTTCCCTGTCCGTTCACCAACCGCTCTTCCCCGGTGATCGGGTTCTCTGCCGCACGGCTCCCTGCCAAAGCAAGGGCGTCACTTTTTACCGGAATTCGGAATTATACAAAAACGGACGGCCGGTGGCGGAGCTTTCTTCCAGTTGGGCGCTTGTACAGATTTCAGACAAAAAATTGCTCACCGTGGAAGAGGCCGGACTGCCCTTCCCGACCGTCCCCTTCCAAGAGACGGATGTTCCCCTGCGGTTCCGGATTCCGAAGGATCTGGCCTTCCGGGACTTTGGCTCCTTTTATGTGGGCTACAGCGTTTGCGACCGGAATCGACACATGAACAATACCCGTTATCCCGATTTGTTCTGCGACAAACTGCCCCTTGAAGGAAAACGGTTGCGGGAGCTTTCGGTTTCCTACCGGACGGAAGCGCCCCTGGGGGAAACTCTATCTCTGTTTGCCGCCGAAGAAGAGGGCGTCTGGTTTCTCCGGTGCTTCCGGCGTTCCGACGGTCAGCTCTGCGCAGAAGGACGGTTGGTCTTTGAGAATCTTTAAGGGGGAGAACCGATGATCGACAATCTGGCCCTTTACCGCTACTTTTTTGAGGTTGCAAAGGCAGGCAGCATTTCCGCCGCCGCCAAAAAGCTCTATGTTTCCCAGCCGGCTGTCAGTGCGATGATCGGCAATCTGGAAAAGGAACTGCACACCGTCCTGTTTTTTCGGACCAGCAGAGGCATCGCTCTCACACCCGAAGGCCGGGTGCTTTTCGATTATGTGAAAAACGCCTTTTCCTTTCTGGAGGCCGGGGAAGACAAGCTCCTTGAATTTTCCGGGCTGGCGGGAGGCGAACTGCGCATCGGCGCTTCCGATATGACCTTAAAGTTCTTTCTTTTGGACTACATTGAAAAATTCCACCAGGATCATCCGGGCATTCATCTCTCGGTGACCAACGCCCCCACCCCCCAGACCCTTTCCGCCCTTAAGGGTGGAAATATCGACCTGTGCGTGGTTTCAGGACCTTTGTCTGAGCTGGAGCATCTGGTTTCTTTGCCGGTGAAGGAGATTCAGGATGTATTTGTGGCAAGTCCCTCTTTTCGCCCGGAAAGCACTCCCCTTTCCTTTGAGGAGTTAAGCGAGTTCCCGCTCATTATGCTGGAAAAGACCACCAGCACGAGAGCCTATGTGGATCAGCACATCCGGGTTCATTGCCGGGCAGACAAACTGCCCCGGCCCACCATTGAGCTGGCCACAAGCGACCTGGTTCTGGAGTTTGCCAAAAGAGGTATCGGCATCGGCTCGGTGGTGCGTGATTTTGCCGCCGATGCTCTGCAAAAGGGAGAGCTTTACGAGTTCTCCCTGGCCTGTCCTCCGCCTCCGAGGACCTTTTGCTTGGTCTATCCGGAAAATCTTCCTCTTTCTGCCGCCGCAAAGAGCTTTTTGGCAAGCATTCTTTCGGAAAACCGGAAATAAGCTCGCTTTTCTGGCTTTTCAGAAAGGCCTGCCCGCTCCTGCCCCTCCTTGCATTAAGGAACGGTTCCGAATCATAACAAACGGTCCGTAGCCCGGTTCTGCAAAAACCTCTCTGCCTCTGTGGTTTTGGCTGATTTCTGCCGGCAGGCAGGTTCAACCTTCCGGTTCCCTTTTCCGATGAAGGTTCAGGCTTCCCGACCGTAGACAAAATTTGGCAGGAGGGCTTTTCCGCTCTTGATTTTTCCCTGATTTTGTGCTACAATCCGGACGGAATCCGGTCGGAGGTATACATAATGGATATTTGTTGTGAAAAAATGATTTTTGCCGTCCTTTCCGGCAGAGACTGTGCGGAAACGGTGCAGGACCTGAACGCTCACGGCTTCTATGCCACGCTGCTCAGCACCACAGGCGGATTTCTCCGAAAAAAAAGTGTGACTTTGATGATCGGTCTGGAAGCCAAACGGCTTGACGAAGCCCTTTCCATTCTGAAATGCCATGCGGGGGAACGGATGGAAACCACCTTTTTGCCCACCGTCTCCACCGGGGGCTCCCCGGTGCCCGTAAAGGTACACGCCGGCGGAACCACGGTATTCATCCTGAATGTTGAGGGGTTCCTCAAATTCTGAGAGCTATGAATTTCCGGCTTTAGGGCAATGCCTTCGGGGGCAGACGGCCCAGCATGACCGTCCCCGCACTTTTGGAGCGGGAGGCCCTTCGGCAGAGCAGGCATATTTTTTCTGCTGCGTCTGGAAGAACGACAGGAAAGGATTCTGATTTCAAAAACTTTGGAAAGCGAAACATATGATGATCATGAAATTTCTGAAAAAACAGTCCCCTGCGAGGATCATTTCCTTCAGCTTCGTTTTGGTCATTCTTATAGGGTCGGGGCTTCTCATGCTTCCCTTCAGCATAAAGGAAGGGGTGCATTTAAGCTATGTGGACTCCCTGTACACCTCTGCCAGTGCGGTCTGTGTTACGGGGCTTGTCACGGTGGATCCAGGCGATACCTTTACCGCCTTCGGCCAGGGAATTCTGGCGGCGCTGATTCAAATCGGCGGCTTGGGTGTGGCGGCTGTGGGCACCGGTGTCATCTTTGCCATCGGTAAAAGAATCGATTTAGGCGGACGGAAAATCGTGAAGGAAGCCATGAATCTGGATTCCGGGAAAGGAATCGTGCGGTTTCTGAAGAGCGTATTTATCACCACCTTTTTGATTGAAGGCGCCGGAGCCATCCTTTGCTTTCCGGTTTTTGTCCGGCAATATTCGGTGCCTAAAGCCATCGGTCTCAGTCTTTTCCATTCCATAGCTTCCTTCAACAATTCGGGCTTTGATGTGTTCGGAGGCGGGCAGAGCATGATTCCCTACCAGGATCATGTGTATATCAATCTGGTGACCTGTGCCTTGGTGATTTTGGGAGGAATCGGGTTCTTGGTCATCCACGAGGTGCTTAAAAAGCGGTTTCACTGGAAGCAGTTTTCCATGCATACCAAAATTGTCCTTTCGGTCAGCGCCGTGTTGATTCTGGGCGGAACGATCCTTCTGAAGCTTACCGAGAATGTTTCCTTCCTGGGAGCGTTTTTCTTCAGCGTCTCCTCCAGAACCGCAGGCTTTGCCAGCTATCCCCTGAGCGGATTTTCAAAAGCCGGCATCCTCACGATCATCGTGCTGATGTTTATCGGCGCCTCGCCCGGTTCCACCGGCGGCGGCATCAAAACCACCACCTTCTTCGCTCTTTTGGAGGGCATTAAATCCGCCGCCACCAATAAGGTGGAAAAAGCATTCCACTACTCTCTTCCTGTTTCCGCATTCAGAAAAGCGGCCGTCATTACAGTGATCGGTTTAGGGGTCGTGCTGACCAGCACCTATCTTCTGGTGATTCTGGAACCGGAATTGGGCTTTATGGACGCACTTTTTGAAATGGTCAGTGCTTTCGGAACCGTGGGACTTTCCACAGGAATCACCGGAAGTCTGGGCACGCAGGCAAAGCTGCTGTCCATAATTGTCATGTATATCGGCCGTTTGGGTCCTCTCACCATTGCCTCTCTCTGGTATTTCAGCAGAGGAGAACGGGCACGGTATCCCGAAGGCACTCTTGCCATTGGATAAAAACAAACGAAAGGAATCTCTCTAATGTTTAAAAAGAAGAAGAATGAGCAGAATATATTCGGGATCGTCGGTTTGGGCCGGTTCGGCAGTGCCTTGGCCAATGAGCTTTTTTCCTCTGCCGACACCGATGTGCTGGTGATGGACACCGATGAGGACTCCGTAAGAGCCGCAAGGGATCACACAGAGTATGCCTATGTGGTCAAGGGCTATGACAAAAAAACTCTTGCCGAAACCGGTATTCAGAACTGCGATGTGGTAGCCGTGTGTCTGAGTGACCACATGGATACCTCCATTCTGACCGTGCTGAATCTGGTCAGTTTGGGTGTGCCGAAGGTCATTGCCGAGGCCGCCAGTGCCGAACACGGAGAAATCTTAGAGAAGCTGGGTGCAGAGGTCGTCTATCCCGAACGGGATATTGCCATACGCTTGGCTCACCGTCTGGAAACCTCTAAAATACTGGACTATGTCCAATTGAGTGAAAAAGTCAATATTTCCAAAATGCTGGTTCCCGAAAGTCTGGTCGGAAAAACAGTGCTGGAGGCCAATCTGCGTAAGCAGTTCGGTGTCAATATCATTGCCATTGAAAACCATGCAGAGGTTTTGAGAAATGTCGGTCCTGCCTATGCCTTCCGGAAGGGCGATGTACTTTTCCTTGCCGGAGACAAATCCGGGCTGAACGGACTTCTGGAATGGGCAGAAAAACAGTAAGGGGATCCGAATTTTAAAATCCATAAAAGGAGTTTCCCATGAAAATCGCACTGATTACCGGAGCATCCTCCGGCATTGGCAGAGAGTTTGCCCGCACTTTGGATCAACGGGGTTATGACGAACTGTGGGTCTTAGCCCGCCGGAAGGAGCGATTGGAAGAGCTTGGTTCTTGCTGTCAGACCAGAATCCGTCCTCTGCCCTTGGATCTGACAAAACCGGAAAGTTTTCATACCCTTCATACTCTTTTTTCTACAGAACGCCCGGAGATTTTGACCTTGGTCAATGCTTCGGGCTTTGGTCTGTTCGGCGCTTTTACCGAACGGGACTTAGAGGGACAATTGGAAATGGTGGAACTGAATATCAAGGCCCTGACCGCTTTGACCTATATGGCCTTGCCCTACATGGCCAACAACGGAGAGATTTACGAGCTTGGTTCTCTTTCCGCCTTTCAACCGGTACCCTACCTGGGCGTCTATGCCGCCACCAAGGCCTATGTCCTTTCCTTTTCAAGAGTCCTGAATCTGGAATTGCAAAAGCAAAAGCGGAACATCCGGGTTCTTGCGGTCTGTCCGGGCTGAGTGAAAACCGAATTCTTTTCCCGCGCGCAAAAAGAAAACACCCTGACCTATTTCAACCGCTTTTTTTCTCCGGAGGAAATCATCCGCCGGGCCTTGCGGGATATGAAAAAAGGAAAGGATGTTTCGGTTTGCGGCGCCTCCATACGGTTGCAGGTCTTTTTTTCAAAAATTCTTCCGCACCCTCTGGTTATGCGCATTTGGTGCAAACAACAGAAAAAATGACCGGCATTCTCTGAAAACGCTTCCCGGCGCTCTGAAAATTCATTCTGTAAAGGTGCAAACGAAGGGGTCTTCCCCTTCGCAGATCAGCTGCAAAAGCTCTCCCTCGGCATTCACCTTGAATATGTAATTGCTATGTTCCTCCACAAAAGTGAAGAGATAATTCACGGAATTCTCTTCGCTTTTTTTGTTTCGCAGGAACACGCTGTCGGATGGCAGAGAAAATGCATAAATCAGCCTGCCTTTTTCGGGAAGGAATTCCTTCTCAAGATGCACCGACAGCCCATCGTAAGACACCCGGCATTCTTCGGGCGTAACCTCAAAGCAAATGTCCTGCAAGGCCTCCGGCGCTCTGAAAACCAGCGTGCCTTTCCCCGGCTCCTCCAATTTGAGCAACAGGGAGTATTCTCCTCCGTCATTTTCCAGAACGATCTGTCGCTCTAAGGGATACTTCTGCCAGCACAAAGGCTCCGGCTCTTTGACTCCTGCGCAGGAAGACAGCAACAAAACCGTACAGAACAGAAACAGAAAAAAACGAATAAATCTTACCTTCATGGCACACCCCCGAAAACACTCTGTCCTATATATATGTGCCACTTTGAGAAAAATGCCGGGAGCAAGACCGACATTTTTGCCCGGGCTGTTAAAAACCCGTTTCTTTACATCCCCTTTTCATTCTCACGGCAAAGCGATCAAGGCCGCCATTGTCCCCCGCAGTCCGCCGGAAGCCCGGTGAGAAAAAAACAGGTCCGGTTGACAGCAGGTGCAAAGGGGACACACATCCAGATGCTCCTCGGTCACGCCCGCCTGCAACAAAAGCAACCGATTCAGTTCCTTCAAATCGGCGTGCATCTGCCCTTCCTTGGAAATCAGGGTTCTTTTTGACAATTCTCCCCCCACAAGGGCGCAGTATTCATCTACAAAGTCCTGCCTGACGGCGAAACAGCAGGCGCTGATTCCCGCACCCACTGCCGCAAGAATCTTTTCTTTCCGGGCACCCAGTGACAAAAGAGCCTTCACCCCTTCGCCCACAATATTCCGGGCGCTCCCTCGCCAGCCGGCGTGCAGGGCGGCAATACAGTTCGCCTCCGGCTCATAGAGCAGCACCGGCAGACAATCCGCCACCTTCACGCAAAGGGAAAGACCCTGCCGGTCTGTATAGAAACCGTCGCAGGAGGGCTTTTCTTCAAAAGAATCTTCGGCATACAGGAGCTTTTCGGAATGGATCTGCAGCCCCGATACCACTTTTCGGGGCAATCCGGAGGCTTGGCAGAGCAGATCAAAATTTTTCTGTACATTTTGCGGCTCGTCTCCCCGGTTCTCTCCCAGATTCATGCTTTGCAAATGGGGGAGACTGCTCACCCCGCCCAGACGGGTAGAAAATGCATGAGGAATCGGCAGGATCGTGGAAGTGAAAAAGGGCACACCGTTCCTTGTCTTTTTTTCAAACAAGCTTTTCCTCCCCGCCTTCGTAAACCTTCAGAATTTCATAAATGTATACATGATGAAGATCGTCCTGGGGGTAGATCTCCTTGTACAGCTTTTCTTCCTCAAAGCCTTTGCGGCAGAGCCGATCGGTATACAGCTTTTTCAGATACAGCACGGTCTTTGCTTCTTCCACCGTCATGCTTTCCTCCAAGGGTATCGGTGTCAGTCCGGCTTTTTTGAATTTGTCCCCCTCCCTGCCGCTGGTCCTTCCCATCACGGTCAAGGCCGGGCGGTAGCTTTCCGGCAAAAAAGAACAGGTGGCATAGCCACTTGCCTGCAAAAATTCGTCAGTATACCGCTGAGGGCGGACAAAGCAAAAGACCACCGGTTTGTGGAACAGCACCCCGATTCCTCCCCAAGACGCCGTCATGGCATTCATCTCGCCCGTGGGTTTCTTGGCCCCTATCAGCATCCATTCTTTACCGATCATCCGGATCGGCTCCAAGACCTTATCCTCCGGGGACAATTCTCTGAATTCTTTCGCCTTTCTTCCTCCTTCTGAATCATTCTCACTTTCATTATACACGCCTTTCCTTTTTTTGCAAGAACTTTGTCTGAATAATTTCAGCGAAGGCTCCCTCCTCTTTTACAAAAAACTTTTTTCAAAAAGCAGATTCAAAACTGTTTTCCAAGGTGGCACAAAGTTGTTTCTCCGACAGCCTGCAAAAAAGGAACCGCCGCAGTTCTTTGCGGCCGTTCCTTTTTCGTTTCACAGAATCTCAGGGCCTATACCAACCGTTGTAGTCGTCCTTGTTGCTGTCATTGCTGTCATTGCCGCCGTTCCCGTCGTTGTCGTTATCCCCATCGTTGCCGTCGTTGCCCTCGTTGCCGTTGTTGTCCCCTGTTTCGTCTGAATGCTCGCCTTCGGCGTTTACATCCCGCATACCTTCCCGATAGTCGGCATCCTGCATCAGCTCTTCTTCCCGCTTTTTGCGTTCCTCTTCGTCAATCCGGGCTTTCTCTTCGTTTTCCTTCTCGCTGATTCTGCGGCGCTCTTCGGCAAGAGCATAAATGCCCTCCAGGGTGGGATTCTCCTCTTCCATCGCCTTCCTGAACTGTTCGTCATCCATTTCCTCGTATTTGACCAGGAAATCCGCCACAAACTGCAGCTTGTCGAAATGCTCGGTCAGAATAGAGGTGGCCAAGGCATGCGCCTCATCGATGATCTTTTTGATCTCAAGATCGATCTTGGCTGCCGTCTCTTCAGAATAGGTCTTTTCTGCAGAGAAGTCTCTGCCAAGGAATACCTCGTCGTTTCCGTGCTCCGAACCGTAAAGAATCGGGCCAAGCTCGCTCATACCATAACGAGTAACCATATTCCGGGCGATCGCCGTGGCTCTTTGAATATCGTTGGAGGCTCCGCCGGAGAAATCGCCCTTCATGGTCAGTTCTTCGGCAACCCGGCCGCCTAAGAGCGAGGCAATCTGTTCCTTCAACTCGGTCTTGTATACACTGTACTTATCCTCATCCGGATGAGAAAGGGTATACCCCAGCGCCCCCTTGCTGCTGGGAATGATGGAAATGCGGCGAACCGGATCCTGCGTTTCCAGGTAGTAATCCATCAGCGCATGTCCTGCTTCGTGGAACGCGGTGTTTCTCTTCTCCCGCTCGCTCATCTTCATGGACTTCTTGGAAGTACCCACCATGACCTTCAGCACGGCTTCCTCCACATCGTTCATGCCGATCAGATTCTTGCCCTTTCTGGCCGCCAGCAGCGCCGCTTCATTCAGAACATTGGCAAGGTCCGCACCGGTAAAGCCCGCCGTCATCTGGGCGATCCGCATCAGATCCACCGCTTTTTCCAAAGGCTTATTTCTGGAATGAACCTTGAGAATCTCTTCTCTTCCCTTCTGGTTGGGATAGTTGACCGTTACCTGCCGGTCGAAGCGTCCCGGACGCAACAGCGCCGGATCCAGAATGTCGGGACGGTTGGTAGCAGCCATCACAATGACCCCGCTGTTTCCGCCAAAGCCGTCCATTTCCACCAACAGCTGGTTCAGAGTCTGTTCCCGCTCATCGTGTCCGCCGCCTAAGCCGGCACCGCGGTGTCTGCCCACAGCGTCGATTTCATCGATGAAAATAATGCTGGCAGGATATTTTCTTGCATTTTCAAACAGGTCTCTCACACGGGAGGCGCCCACACCCACATACATCTCCACAAAATCGGAGCCCGAAATGGAGAAAAACGGCACCCCTGCTTCTCCTGCCACCGCCTTTGCCAAAAGTGTTTTACCGGTCCCGGGAGGGCCTACAAGCAACACACCGTGGGGAATTTTGGCTCCCAACCGGGCAAATTTGGCAGGATCCCGCAGAAACTCCACAATTTCGGTAAGCTCCTCTTTTTCCTCATCGCAACCGGCCACATCCTTAAAATACACCTTATTCTTCTCTTCACTGCCCAATTTGGCTCTGGCTTTTCCAAAGCCCCTGACACCGTCCTTTCCGTTGGTTTGTCTTCTGGCAAAGACAAATACGGCGATCACGGCAATCAGCAGGATGATATAGGGCAAAAAGCTGACCCAAACAGGCATCGTCTTCAACTCTTTGTTGTTAAATTTGATGTCCGAAAAGTTTCTTTTTCCTTCTTCCTCCGCTTGTTTAAATGCCGGCATAATGATGTCCCTGAAGGTGTTTTCATCAATGGCCGTAAATTTGATCTTCTCGCCCTTCTCGGTCAGAATGGTCATGGTGTCGTTGTAGGTATCTCTCTCATACTCAACGATTTCGCCGTTTCTCACCATCTCAACCAGATCACTGGTGACAAGGGACTCTCCCTCCATGGAATTCATCACAAAAAGGATAATTCCGACGGTGGCGATGATGAAAACTGCATAAAACAGGATTCCTTTGAGATTTTGTTTCATAGTACCTCCGGCAAGCTTTTCGCCTTCTTAATAGTATTGCTTCCAAAAGGGTGATTATGCCCTCTGAGCCTTTCGGCTATTTATAAATTTCTTCCTTCAGAACGCCCACATAGGGAAGCTCTCTGTATTTTTCGTTGTAGTCCAAGCCGTAGCCCACAACAAATTCATCCGGAACCTCAATGCCCACATAATCGGGGGTGAACTCTACCTGCCGCCGCTCGGGCTTATCCAGCAGCGTGCAGGTGCGCACGCTCCTCGCCCCCTTCTCTTTTAAGTACTCCACCAGACGGCTTAAAGTGTTCCCGCTGTCAATGATGTCCTCCACCACCACAATGTCCAGATTCTCTATATTCTCTCTTTGAAAATCCAGAGCAATCTTCAGATCTCCTGAAGAAACCGTGGAACCGCCGTAAGAGGAAACCTTCATAAAATCAATCTCCATCGGAGTTCTGATCTTTTTCATCAGATCCCCCATGAACACCACGCTTCCCTTGAGAATGCCCAGGAGCAACAGGTCCGAATCCCGCTCTCTCTGGTCCCGGTCGATCTCTCCGGCAATGCGGGTAACCGTTTCCTCCAACTGTTTCTCCGTAACCAATACATGGTCAATGTCCTCATTCAAATTGCGAAAGTGCATATCCTTTTTCTCCCAATAAAATGTATTGGATTTCCAAGTCCTCTTCTTCCTTTGCCGCAGTTCCTTCTCTTGCAGGGAAGCCCGGCACCCAAAGCACACCCAGGTCATCGCAGATCACCGGGTATCCTTTTCGTTCTTCGGAAACGGGGCAGATCTCTGCCACCAGCTTCTTGACAAGACGATGCATTCCGCCGTAAAAAACCCTGTCTCCCGGTTTTTTCGTGCGCACGGTTAAACTCCCGTTTATTGTAGCAGAGTTGACCGCTACTTGCATAAACAAATTGTGAACTTTTTCTGTTTTCGTCAAAAATTCACCTAATCTTTCCTTATTCAACAGATAAACCGAACGGTTCTGTCCCGGAAGGGGATTTTCTCCTTCCTTCAGGGAAAAAAGGTACTCTTCCGGAAGCTCTCTGGAGAAATGCAGTCCTGCCCGGTCAAGCACGCCCCGTACGCCCTGCGGTAAAGACAGACTTTTTCCGTAAAGCTCTTCCCGAACCAAACGGACAAGAGCCTCCAGATGCACGCTTTCCAGGGTTCCGTAAGCCGAAAAAGCCGAGGAAATCCAACGCTTCAGAAGGGGTGAGGGCAAGTCCCTCAATTCCTTGGCAGAAAGATCCTTTCGTGCGGGCACAAGGCTTGAAAGATACTCCTCGTCCTCTCTGCAATTTCCGGCAAAGCGCCGGGCGTTTCCCGCCGCCTGCGGGCAGATTTCCCGCAAAACCGGCACCACCCGGAGCCGCAGAAGGTTTCTTGTACAGTCCTCCGAAGAATTCGTGCTGTCAAAAACAAAAGGGAGCTTCTCCTCTTCACAAAAGGCAAGGATCTCCTCTTTGGTAAAGGACAGCATCGGGCGAAGGAACCGTCCTCTTTTTTCGGGAATTCCGGCCGCTCCCTTGGTGCCGCATCCCCGTACCAGACGGAACAGCAGAGTTTCCAACTGGTCATCGGCATTGTGGGCGGTGGCAATATGCGTACACCGTTCTTCCTCCGCCACACGCTCCAACTCTCTGTATCGGAGAATTCTCGCCGCTTCCTCCAGACTTTTTTTCTCTTTGGCCGCATATTCTGGAGCCTGCACAAAGGCGCTCCGAAAGGAAACCTTTTGCCTTTGGCACAGCTCCCTGCAAAAGTCTAAATCCCGATCCGCCTCCGAGCCCCGGATTCCATGGTGTACATGAAGAGCGCACAGGTCCATTGGATATTTTTCCCTGTAGCGCAGAAAAAGAAAGAGCATGGCCGTTGAATCCGCTCCTCCGGACAGGGCCACCAAAACCTTGGGCAGGGACTCTGTTCCGATAAGCTCCCGGACTTTTGACTCAAACAATTCAAAAATACTCATATCTCCCCAAAAGTACCCCCGAAAGGCTACACCGGCTCGGCATGGTCTTCTAAGTCTGTAAATTTGGTATACTGCCCGAACCAACCCAGCTTCACATTTCCGGTGGAGCCGTGACGGTTTTTGGCAATGAGAACCTCTGCCGTACTGACTCCTTCGGTCTGGGCATTGTAGTATTCATCCCGGTACAGGAAGAGCACAATGTCTGCATCCTGCTCGATGGCGCCGGAATCCCGCAGATCCGAAAGCATGGGGCGCTTGTCGTTCCGGCTTTCGGGGCCTCTGGACAGCTGGGCACAGCAAATAACCGGCACGCCCAGTTCCTTGGCCATCAGTTTCAGATTTCTGGAAATATCGCCCACTTCCTGCACCCGATTGTCGATCTTCCGATCAGACTGCATCAACTGCAGATAATCCACCACGACCATTCCTAAATTCTTTACCCTGCGCAGCTTTGCCTTCATTGCCGTCACATTGATGCCGGGGGTATCGTCGATATAAATATCGCAGGAGGACAGATAGGAAGAAGCGCCTGCCAGTTTGTTCCACTGTTCCGGAGTCAGATTGCCTGAACGCAGAGCGTAGCTGTCCACCAGCGCTTCGCTGGAAAGCATTCTGGAAACCAACTGGGTGTTGGACATTTCCAAGGAAAAAATGCATACGGCTTTCCCTGTGCTGTGGGCAATATTGGTTCCCAGATTCAGAGCAAACGAGGTTTTTCCCATACCCGGTCGGGCGCCCACCAGAACCAGATCCCCCTTGCCCAGTCCCACAAGCACCGCATCCAATTTTCCGTAACCGGTGGAACAGCCCAGCTTTCCCTTATTCTTGGCGCGGGCATCGATTTCGGAATAGGTTTCGAGCAACACATCCCGGATGTGAACAAAATCGCCCGCCACATTCTCATCCGAAAGGGCGGAAATCTTGGATTCGGCCGCACTTAAAACATCCTTGGCATTCTCATGCTCCTCGAAGGCCATGTCCGCTATTTCGGTGCTGACTTCAATCAACTGCCGCAAAAGGCTCTTGTTCCGCACAATGGCCGCATAGTCCAGAATGTTCGCCGCCGTCGGAACCGCCTCCGCTAAGACCTTCACATAGGAAACCGTCCGCTCCCGATCCTTTACACCGCTTGCCACCAACCGGTCGATCAGGGTCACCGGATCGATCTGCCGGCTCTCGAGAAACAGGTTCTGCATGGCCAGATAAATATCCCGATGTTCTTCCAGATAAAAATCGGTATGATTGATCTTTCCGGCGATTCTTGTAAAGCTCTCCGGATCGATCATAATGGAGCCGAGCACCGATTGCTCCGCTTCCAGGCTGTAGGGCAGCTTTCTCTGTTGCCCAAACTCAAAATCCGGCATAGTGCCGCTCCTTTCTCCGGGGGATTTTCCGAAAGCTCTTCTTTCACTCCCCCGTTTGAAACTTCTCCGGAAAATGCACTCTTAAAAATTCGGGTCTTATAAAGGATTATTTGGAAACGACCGTCAACGCCAGCTTTGCCTGAATACCGGGATAAACCTTCACGGTCAGCTGATAATTGCCGCAGGCCTTGATAGAGTCCATTTCAATCTTCCGCTTGTCGATCTCAATGCCGTAGGTCTTTTGCAGAGCCTCAGCCACATCCTTAGCGGTGACCGAGCCGTACACCCTTCCCTCGGCGCCCGCCTGAATTTCCAGCTTTACCTGCAAGGATTCCAGCTTTTGCGCCAGCTCCTTGGCCTCCTTTTTCTCGCATTCCTCTCTGTATTTTTTGGCCGCTTCCTTATTTTTCAGGTCATTCAGGGCCGCCGCATCCGCTTCCTTTGCCAATTTTTTGGGGAACAGAAAGTTTCTGGCATATCCGTCGGACACCTCCACCAACTCCCCTTTTTTTCCCTGTGCTTTCACATCTTCCAATAAAATCACTTTCATGATACCGTTTCTCCTTCCGGGTAATTCTTCTTTTTGAGGTTCCCTTTTTTTTAATCCTTGCTGTTTTCCGGTGCCTTGACAAGCTCCGATTGCTCCAACTCCTCTTCGTATCCGTCAATGGACTGTTTCAGTCTGTTCAGCGCCTCGGTCAGCACGGCCGTCTTCAATTCCGCTGCCGCCGCATCAAACCGTCCGCCGCCGCCCATGCGCTCCAAAATCAACTGCACATTGATCTTTCCGTTGGATCGGCCGGAAATTCTTGTGGCATCGCCCACCTGCACCACGGCAAAGGAGGCCTCCACGCCCTCCACCGACAGCAACCGGTCCGCCGCTTTTGCGGCCGCCACCCGGTTGGCCGGGTCGTTGTCGGAATTCTCGTTGACCGAAATGGCGTAGCGCTCCTTGTACACCGTCACCTTCGCTCCGAATCCCGCTTCTCGGCGGTAATCTTCAAAATTGGTGATAAAGAGCTGCTGTACATTCCCCGGATCCGCCCCTTCTCCCTTCAGATACTGAGCCGCTCCGAAGGTCTTCGTACCGGTGTTGATCTCATATTTTTTGGTATCCAGCACAATTCCCGCAAGCATCAGTTCCGCTTCATCCTTATGCAATGTGCCTGCCGAAACGCTCTGCTCCAGCATATCCGACACCAGCTCGCAGGCTGAGGAGGCCGACGGCTCGATATAGGTGATTTTGGGCTGTATAGCAAACTCTCCGGTTTTCCGGTGATGGTCAATGCAGACGATTCGTGCAGCATTTGCCGCCAGATCGGGGGCTTCAAACTGCTGTGGATTGTTCACATCCACGATAATGAGCAGAGTGTTGGTGCGCAACCGATCCTGCGCCTCTGCCGCATCGATGAAGGTGTCCTTCCGGATCGTGGGAATGCCATGCGCCTTCTGGAAGCACTTTTGCAGATTCGGATCCTTCAGATTGCTGACGATGTTGAAGTCCACTCCGCAAACGGCACACAAATGGGAAATACCGATGCAGGCGCCGAAAGCGTCAAAATCCGCATATTTATGACCCATAATCAGCACATTGTCCGAAGTACAGATCATATCCATAAGCTCGGTTGCCACAACTCTTGCCCGGACCTTGGTCTTTTTTTGGACCGTTTTGGTCTTGCCCCCGTAAGCATCCACGCTCTTTTCGGATTTGACCACCGCCTGATCCCCGCCTCTTTGCAAAGCGATTTCCATGGCGCTGACCGATGCGGCCGCCCGCTCCTCCAAATCTCCCGACACATTGCCGATGCCTATAGAAACCGTAACAGGAATGTTGTTTTCGCCTACGCGGACTTCCCGGATACGGTCCAGAATATCGAATTTTTCCTCCACCATTTTTGCCAACGCCGAAGCGTGAAAAACAAACAGATATTTATCCCGATCGTATTCCTTGATCACGCCCTTGTTTTCTTTTGCCCACTGCTGCATGACCTCATCGATCATCGAGGCCACTGTCCGGTAGTTGCCCTCGGCAAACCGCAGAATCTCGTCTAAATTATCAATGACCACATAGGCAAGCATGGGCGCATCCTCTTCATACTTCTTCTTCCAGTTTGCCAACTCGGTCTCGTCCTGCCAAATGGTGATACAAACCTGCTTCTCGCCCGCCTTCATCCTGTATCCCCGCACATTGAAGCTCCGTTTGCCCAACTGTGCGGAAACGCCTTGGGAGAAATGCTCCCCATCGCAGAGCAAGGCAGGCTGGGGCGCAAAAAACAAAGAGGTGTTCTGACCGGTAATGTCCTTATTCCCGCTTAACCGGTAAAAGTATTTGTTGATCCAGAGAATGTGTCCGTCCTCCCGGCACACCAAAACCGGCTGATCAATGTTGGTCAGCAGGGCATAGGTCGGGTCGGATACCTTCTCCGCAAAGCTTCCGCCTGTATATTTGTCCGAAAAAATGTATACCGCAATCACGCCCAGAACCGTCAGACAAAGAAAAATACTGAACAGGAACAGAGCGCTCTCCCCTTTGGTCGAAGGGTTTCCGAAAAGCAGATAAAGAACAATGGTCACCAATCCTGCCGCCGCACAAACCGCCGTGGTCGGATTCAGCAACTTTTTCAGTTTGAAAAAGAATTTTTTCATAGACTACTCCCTTCAACAAGGAAATTTCTTTCGGGATCTCTGAACACTCAAGGTATGCCCGGCGGCAGGCGGTTCCGCTGAAAAGCGAGACGCAAAGACACAGGAATCCCTTGCGTATTTCAGGCTTTTGCAACGATGTTCTGCGTCACCAGTATTGCCGCAGACTGTGCGGGAGATTTTCAGAGGTGTCCCTTACAAATCCGATGCAGGAAACCCTATCGAACGCCTATGATGCCTATGCTTGTCCGCCGCCGTTCAGGTTGTTCAGGCGCTTCATCATCTTTTCATTCATCGCTCCATAGGCTCCGATCAGCGAAATCATCGTTACAGGGCTGAACAGAATGATCAGCACCGTGATCATGGTCAGGAAGGGATGCTGACGAATGGACTCTTTTTTCACCTTACGCAGGGTTCCCACCCCTAATCCGAACATCAAAGGCATATAGGAGATCCGGAGATTGAGCAGCACCGTTCCGAAAATACCCGAACTGAAGAAATAGGAAAAAAGCATGGAAAAAAGGAACAGCCCGATTCCGAAGCCTCTGACCGACAGAAAAGAGGACCGGGCAGCCTCTCCGAGATTCTTTTTCTGGATACAGACCGAAAGATAGCCTGCAATATTGGAAATTGCCACCAGGATTCCCGGGAGAATCAGTAAAAAGGCAGAGTATACACTTCCATAGGCCTTGACCAGATACTCCTCCAGCTCCGCAACCGTGGCGGTCTTGGGCAGGATTCCCCCTTCCACCAGACTCGAGAGCACCGCATTCTCATCCGAGATTTCCAAAATATACGAAACCGTGTCTTTTCCTAAGGTCGTGCAGGCATCCTGAACTCTGCCCAAGTATGCCGACAAGGCCGAAAAGGATACGCCGCACACCGAAAGTGCATGGAAAAGAAAGACCAACCCCGAAAGGACCATCGCCGGCACCGAGGCAAACAGCACGCAGGCGGTCTTAGACTGTCCGGAAGCCTTTGCCCGGAACAGCAGAAAGCCTGAAACATAGAACATCACTCCGACGATTGCTTCGCCTGCAAGCCATTGACCCGTCAGCAGATACCCGATGCCCAAATACGCCAAATACCCGTAAATGCCGAATACATGGGGAAAAAAGCTGGACGGATACCGGATCAATATTCCCGAAAGCCATCCGGCGGCGAGTCCCTGCAAAAGCAACGCCCCGCCAAAGCAAAGAAACAACTGTAACGGAAGCAGAGAACGGGCAGAGACGCTCAACGCATCAAACAGTGAAAGAAGATACAGTCCTCTGCTGCAAAGCGCTCCCCCAACGGCAACCGAAAGAAGAATGCCCAAAGCACCGAACCAAACCTTTCCCCTGCTTTGTCTGTTCAGACTCTCATCCATCTCCAACGCCCTCCCTTCCTCTTTTTTATCCAAAAGGTCTTCAATGTAGTATATCACATTTTTTTCCTTTTGTAAAGCCTTTTCATCTGAAAAACGAAGCTTCATTGTAAAATGAAATAGGACATATAGAAAGAGTCATAGCAGATGTGGTATAATTGAAGTAACCACACACCAAAAAACCACGG